>Ga0187892_10000089_pt1 | contig 208549 bp, 168 predicted proteins | sample MA1701073metaG_FD_139345 | JGI IMG/M metagenome (GOLD analysis project Ga0187892, IMG submission 139345) | Bio-ooze microbial communities from a basaltic lava cave in the Kipuka Kanohina Cave System on the Island of Hawaii, USA - MA170107-3 metaG ... | reverse complement strand
GCGAAAATGAGCCCTGAAAGGCAACGCCGTGAACTGAAGATTTCAGGCCCAACGGGCCGCAACATGAAAGCCCAGGGCAACGCCCTGGGTAACGTGAGCATTGCGAAAATGAGCCCTGAAAGGGCGATACAAAGTGCACAGTTCACGGCGTTGCCCTTGTGGGTGACGCCGGATTGCAGTGTCGGACATAAGGCCCGACGCTAAAGTTGAGTGCGACGTTCTCCAACCCAGGACCGAACGGCATTTTGAAAAACAGTTAAGCCATCGGGTGGTTGGTCGGTCTGGCGTCGCGTCCATTGGGGATGCTGGGTCCTGTCGAGATGACGGTCCGGATGCGGCATCAATCCGAAAACTCGACCGGTGGCATCGCACAGTCCTGCAATGCCCGCCGTGCTGCCGTTGGGGTTGGCGGGATAAACATCATGGCGTCCTTCAAGATCAATATACCGCAAAGCAACCTGTCCCGATTGAAACAATCGCTCGGTTACGGCGTCATTGGCTGACACGACTTTGCCCTCCGCGTGCTCGACGGGCATTTCAAGTTCGGTTCCCTCTTGTACAAAAGGACAACTCGTCGTGCATACTTGAAGGCGCACCCACCGGGCCTCGAACTTCGCGGAGTCATTGAACGTCACGGTCACCTGGTCGCGCCCGAAGTCTCCGCCGGGCAGCAATCCCATCTTCACCAAAACCTGGAATCCGTTGCATATCCCCAGGATTCCGCCGCCTCGACTAACGAAGGCGCGAAGGTTCTCGGCCAGATCGTCCTGCAATCTTCGGGCGAGTATGGCCCCCGCGGCAATGTCATCGCCGTAGCTGAACCCGCCGGGAATGGTGACGATGCGGTAGTCATTTAACATCGAAGGCTTTCGGGCGAGGGCATTCACATGCACAAGGTCCGGCAAAGCCCCCGCGAGTCGCCACGCGTGCATGACTTCTTCATCACAATTGATCCCCGCCGCTCGAATCACCAATACGCGCACATCCGCCATTCTCAGTGACCTCCTCCATGAGCCAAAGGAGCTCGCCAGGCCCGGGCCATTTCGGAGACGGCGATATCGATGAGAGCCGAACCGCCTCGTCCGATGACCAATCGGGGTTCTTCCGTCACCTTGCCTAGGATTGGAAATCCGGATGCGATGGCATCCTGTTCTTTCGTTTCAAGAACATAAGTAGTCGCCTCGGGCGCGAAAATGGAATCCTGATCGCCCTTGTCCGCCAGTTCAACGGCCGCACCGAGTTCCGATGCAATGCACATCTCCGCTAGGGCGACGGCGAGTCCACCGTCACTCACATCATGGGCGGAACGGACCTTTCCATCGTTCATCATCCGCGCAACTCGGTGGTGCAACGACGCGGCCTGTTCCAATCCGGCTCGGTCCACGGGAGCACTCGCAAGGACCAGACGGTTTTCCGGAGTCTTGAAGTCCATGGATACACACCGTCGAACATCATCGATCTGCGCCAGAGCGCTGACAAGCAGCGTACCAGGAATCGCGATGCGCTTCGGCAGACCAGTCCTTCGAGATTCGTCGCCGCTCATGGTGAATTCGTTGTTGAGCGAGTCCTTCCCGGAAATGAAGGGAAGGCCGTAGGCAATCGCGGCATCACTCGCCCCGCGGCACGCACGCACCAAGGCCCCCAACGATTCCTCCGAATCGCATTTCGGCCAGCAGAAATTGTCGAGAATGGCGGTGCGATCAGGATCGCCGCCGACGCAAATCACGTTCCGCAGGGCCTCATCAATCGCCCAAATGGCCATCCAATAGGGATCGAAATCCGTCCACTCCGGGCAAAGTCCGCAGCCAACCGCAATCCCCCGATAGCTCGTGTAGCGCGGACGAAGCACAGCCGCATCTGAAGGGCCGAATCCGGGACCGGACAGCGGCTTGATGACGCTGCGTCCTTGAACCTCATGATCGTATTGCCGGATCACCCATTCCTTCGAGGCGACGTTCAAGTCTCTTAAAGATTCAAGAAGTATCTCATTGGCAAGTCCAGCAGTGTGTCTTGGAGGGTTTGCACGGGCTCCCGGCGCACCGGGACCGTGTTCTGCTCGCGGCCCGGATTTCCACGAAGCCGTTCTCTCCAACCGTGGCAGCCCGTCATGGAGAAAGGCCATGTCCAGTTCGCCCACGGATTGCCCCCGGTATCGAACACGCAGAATCCGGTCATGGGTAAATGCCCCGATGACGGTGGCTTCGACCTCCTCCGCCGCAAATAGGGATAGAAATCTCTCCAACCGATCGGGCGGAACCGCGAATACCATCCGCTCCTGGGCTTCGGATATCCAGATTTCATCGTATCGAAGTCCGGCATATTTGAGCGGCACCTTCTCCAGATCGACGACCGCCCCAAGTTCCGCGCCCATTTCTCCCACCGCACTGCTAAGCCCGCCCGCGCCGCAGTCCGTGATCGCCGAATAGAGACATCCATCCGGATGATCACGAGCGATCAGCAGCGCGTCGAGCAGCTTCTTTTCCTCGATGGCATTTCCAATTTGTACGGCATGGGCGAATTCGTCCGCGTGTTGTTCGGTCAATTCAGCGGACGAGAAAGTAGCCCCGTGGATTCCGTCTCGTCCCGTTCTACCCCCGGCCACAACGATGAGATCGCCGGATCGCGGCTCTTTGTGAATATGTTTGCGTGGAATCAGGCCGATGCAGCCGCAAGACACCAGTGGATTGGCCAAATACCGTTCGTCAAAATAGATGGCCCCATTGACCGTGGGGATACCCATGCGGTTCCCGTAGTCACGCACGCCGCCGACCACTCCCTTGAGCACGCGCCGCGGATGAAGCACGCCCGTGGGTAGGCGACCGGGTTCGAAATCAGGCGGAGCCAGACAAAACACATCGGTGGAAGCGATCGGTTTGGCTCCCAGTCCGCAACCCATGATATCCCGAATGCACCCGCCGACGCCCGTCGCCGCTCCTCCATACGGTTCAATGGCGGAAGGGTGATTGTGCGTCTCCACCTTGAAGGCGATGCCGAACTCCTCATCGAAAGCCACGATCCCCGCGTTATCCACGAATACGGAAAGGCACCAATCACGGTCAAGCCTTGCGGTCGCGGCGACGATGGTTTCCTTGAGAAGATTGTTGAATCGTACTTCCACCGTGCCCGGTCGCCCGAAATCCTCTCCGCGATAAGTGATGGCGCTCTTAAAGGTCTTGTGTACACAATGTTCCGACCATGTCTGGGCAAGCGTCTCCAATTCCAAATCGGTCGGCTCGCGTTTCAGCTTGACAAACTGGTCGCGGATGGCGCGCATTTCAGCGGGCGAAAGGAACAAGTGCGCCTCGCGCGAAAGTCGGGCCAGCTCGTCGTCGTTCAGGTTTCGGATAGATACGTGCCGCAGTTCAAAGGGACGTTCACGAGGCGTCGGAAAAGAATCGGGAATCGGGTCGTTGCGTCCAAACCCACGGATGTACCACGTCTCAATGCAATCGTTGGCCAGCACCCTGCCCGCGACCCGCTCCAGTTCGACGATGCTTTTCGCGCCAAGGATGAGATACCGTCGGGCGGTCTGCACGGCCTCGATATGGCCTTGAGATCGACCCCTGGCCGATAGAAGACGACCGGCTGCGTCGAGTGTACTTAAAGCGGCCGGGTTCATGACTCCGGGAAGCGGATGGACCTCGATCGCCCCCTCGATTTCCTCCCGGCGGGCAAACCCCTCGCGCACTTGGAATACTTCGACCACCGGGTCGCAGAGGAGTTCCTCAGCCAGCAACCGTACGTCGGATTCCAGAAGGCGGCCTTCGAGCAGATAGAGCCGGCTCGAACGCACCCCTTCGATGTGTTCCAGCCCGATTTGGCGGATGTCGGAGAGGACATCGCGCCCATGCCCATCAAGGTCGGCGCGGCGCGGACTCACCTGAATGTGCCAGCGATGCGTGGAAGCGGCACGTTCACGGTGCATAGGGGTAAGGCTCGTCGCTCCTCACGGCGTAAGTTGTGTCTGCTTGCTCATCGCGCTCCATACCCTAACGCAGATTTGATTCTTACGCCAGTGCGTCTTATCGTCAGGAGGGTATTCCACTCTATTCGAAAGAGAGGAAACCCGAAGAGGTGACTTGGTTTGCGTTTCGCATCTTCCATAACTGCCGCACCCAAGGTCGGCCCGGCCATCGAGGAGTTGCTCGCCCCGTTGGATGAACGGGTGACAACCGGCGCAGTGGACTTGGCCTTGCTCTTCGCAACGCCGCATTTCGACGACGACCTGGCCGAAGTTGTGAATCGCGTGGCCGGCAAACTCCCCGGTGCGGTCCTGCTGGGCTGTACGGCCGAGGGCACGATCGGCGTGGATCGGGAATTGGAGCGGGTTCCATCTCTGTCGCTGCTGGCCGCTGCCCTGCCGGACGTGCAGGTGCGCCCCTTTCACCTGCGGCAGGAGCAGCTGGAGGCCGCCAAAACGCCCCTGGATTGGGAACGAGTCGTTGGCGCGGCCCCGGAGAGTACCCCGACCTTTGTGGCCTTTGGCGATCCCTTCAGCGTTGATATTCACGCCGCCGTCGAGCAGATCAACGAGTTCTACCCCAAGGCTCCGCTTGTCGGAGGAGTGGCCAGCGGCGGCCGTCAACCGCGGGCCAACCGACTGATCGTGAACGGTGAAGTCGTCGAGGAAGGATTCGTCGGCGTCAGCCTGTCAGGTCACCTCGAAGTCAAGACGGTCGTATCCCAGGGGTGCCGACCCATCGGCAAGCCTTTTGTCATTACCAAGTGCGACCGGAACATCATTCAGGAGCTGGGCGGTCGTCCGGCCTTGGAGCAACTCCAGCATACGCTGACGGATCTATCCGAAGAAGACGAGCAGCTCGCCCGCCAATCGCTGTTCGTCGGGCGGGTGATTGACGAATACAAGGGTCACTTCGGTCGAGGGGATTTCCTGATTCACAACATCATCGGCGCGGATCGCAAAAGCGGGGCGATCGGCATGGCCGGTCTGGCCCGTGTAGGAACGACGGTCCAGTTCCACGTCCGCGACGCCCAAAGCGCCGACGAGGATCTTCGAGCCATGCTCAGTCCTCTTGCCGGTGCCGACGTGCAGGGGGCCATGCTGTTCGGCTGCAACGGGCGGGGCACGCACATGTGGCCCAAGCCCGGACACGACGTAGGCGTATTGCGAAAGATCCTCGGCGACGTCCCCGTGGCCGGGTTTTTCTGCGCGGGTGAATTCGGACCTATCGGCGGGAAGAACTTCATTCACGGCTTCACGGCCAGTATCGCCCTGTTCCGTGAACCCTGAGCGAAGTACCATCCACCGCAGGTGTCATCAAATCAACTCGCCGGTCACCGATAGGGCATCGCCATCTGTAAATATAAGCCAATCAATAGATTAGGTACGTTCTTTCGAGCGCCTGATTACGGAGTTGGTCAATCCGCACCCTTTGAAGAGCCAACTTACGCCCGGTGTCGCACCGTGTCATCCGGTTGCCCCGGCTTAATTCCGACATTACGATTGTTCAGCGTTGAAATGTACCGCTTTTCAAAGGCGAGGCACGAATTGGACTTGGAGACTTAATGGTGCAAAGCACAAGCTACGTGCAGACTCAGACCATTCTTCGGGCGCTGGAATTCGCTGTGGCGAAACGTGGATTCGGAACGAACGCACAACAGAAGAAGACCGCGCAGGCGATCATCAAAGCCATGAAGAGCAATGCATCGGTTAGTGGTCGGCATCAGCAGCTTACGACAATGCTCAAGAAAGGCGCGTCGATCGCGGAGATGATGAAGGCCGCCCGCGCCTCGCGGCGCACGATCTTCCGCTACCTCAATCACCTCAAGGACGCGGGTCTGGACATCAGCATCGTTGGTGGGAAATACAGGCTGAAGTAAGCTGCTCGCTCGGTGTTCAACGGTGGTGTCTGGCCCCCAACCTGACGAGCACATGGGCGACCCCGAACGGACGGCTCCGCGCGGCGGCCGCGTTGAATCCGCCCAGACCAGCGAAATACCGCTTCGGCGGATTTTTCCCGTACTCGCCATCCTAGTCGCCGTTGTCATTGTCGCCGGTATCCCGCACCTGCCCCCCAGCATCTGCCTGGGTGATGCGGGAGATATTCAGCTCGCAACCGTGACGCTGGGGATAACGCATCCTCCGGGCTACGCCGGCTTTGTCAGCCTTGGCTATCTGGCCACTTTGTTCCCAGGCGTGGACCCTGCCTATGCCGTGTCTGTCTATTGCATGACGCTCGGGATCGTCGTTTTGATCCTGTGCGTCTTGATCCAGGTTCGGATCGGGGTCAATCCATGGGCCGCCGGTACGGTAGCGCTGCTTCTTACCGCCCACCCTCGCTTCTGGCTCAACTTCACCACCCCGGAAATCTACATGCAGGCCCTCGCCTTCGTGGTCGGCGCCGCCTATATGCTGATCAAGTATGCCCACGGTGGCCGAAGGCGGGATCTTTACATCGCCGCGTTCCTGTTCGGCTTTGCCCTGGCCAATCGACCGCCAGTACTGCTTCTACTTCCTTTCTTTCTGACCGCATGGTGGCTCGCCGAACGACGCTTGGAAACATCCCCGCGGCGGAGGTTCAAGTCGTTCCTCGTACTGGTGGGATGCGCGGTGCTCCCCGGCCTTTACTCACTCGGCTACCTTTGGGTCCGTGATTCCCCGCAAACCCCGTACAACTACCTCAAGAACTACACCGCCGAGCATCAGGATCTTCCGCCGAACAACGCCGGGTGGTCGGCCAAACTGGAGCGCGTGGTCTGGCAGGTGACCGCGAGCCAGTTTCATAATCGCGTGGGAACCGATTGGAAGGGCCTGCGGACGAAGGTGTACTGGCTCCGCGTACAGCTCCTGGCCTTGGACGCATTGCCCTTCACCATCACCGCACTGCTCGGCGTCTTCGGACTCGTCCCGGTCCTTCGGCGTTGTACCATCAGCGGGATTCTCCTTGGCGGAATGGCCCTCCAGAGCGTCACGTTTGTGTGCATGTTCCGCGACGTGGGACAAGCCGCGGACTTCATGCCCTTGCTTTTCTCACTGGCCGTCTTCGGCGGAGCGACCTTATCCACGCTGTTTCCCAGGGAGTGTGGTTCGCGTCGCCGGATTCTGGCTCAGGCCCTGATGCTCGCGGTCGCAATCCTCACCCTGACCAGCGCTCCCCATCGGCCGCGCTACGGCGCTTCGATTGACGCCACCGCGTTCCTGAAGGACCTGGACATGAGAACGCTTCCCCAGCGTTCGGTCGTATTCGCCGTGTGGAGGGAATCACTTCCCTTGCTGTACGAGCATTACATTCTTGAGACTCGCTCGGATATCGATATCGTCATGGCGCTTCCGGAAAACTGGCCGCGAATGGCCGCGGGCTTTCACGATCGTCCTATCTTTTTGGTCAACAAGTACAAAAACTTCCAGGACCGCGAAGTCACCCCTTACCGAAACGTCTGGCGAGTCGAATAGTGTCTGGAACCTATTTCCAAACCATGCGAACCGCGAACTCCTGCCCCCGACTCCGATCTGGGGTCAGTTCGCGCGGAAGCGGAGAAATCGCGGCCCTTCGGCCTATTTGACCCATTTCCTGCGATCGGTAATGACGTATTGGGATAGCTTCGATTCCATTAAAGCAAACTCGGTTTTCGTATAGCGAGCCGCGGGCTTCAGCCCGCGCGGACTTACGGCCAGGAAGCCCGTTTCCGTGTCTAGCAGAGTGCTACACGATTTCCGATGTTGCGCTAATGATCAGCGCCTTGAGGAGGGCGAGACTCCCTGCAAGCCGCAGCGCTTTCCTGACCGTTCGTTCACTGCATTCTTGGAATCGGCGATAGTTTCTGCGGCGTCTTGGCCCGCCCCGACGGGGCGTAGGACGGTAGCCACGGGTGGAGGCCGCCCTCGGCGGACGGAACCCGTGGTTGGCAAGTACAAGTTGAATCCGCCCCGGAGGGGCGGAGGAAACGCGATAGATTAAGCTTCCTCCGACATGCTCACCGCCCGCTCCTCACGTGCCATGGCCGCATAGATTCCCAGACCGCTAAGCGCCAGTGCGACCGCGATCAGCCACACGGGCCAGCCGATGACGGTCCACAGCCACATGCCCGCCAGCGGGGCGATCAGCCCGCGAACCCCCGCAAGAAACACGTGGATGCCCATGTACACTTCGGCCTCGTCGGGCCTGGCGAAGTGCAGGTGGCCGAGGTTCCAGGCCAGGGCCCCGCCGCCCTGACTGACCCCGTGGAGCAGGCCGCGTAAAGCGAACAGGGCGACGGCAATCGGCAGGTACAGGGGTCCGATCCGCTGAGCGTCGCCGGTGACCAGCGTCCCGAACATCCCGAACAGGATGGCCGCCGTCCAGCCGACCACGTTCACCACGCGGAACCGCAACACGCCGACCCCGTCAAAGAGCCGGCCCCATCGGCTGAGACTCCCCAGCACACCCAGGATCGGAAGAGCGACGATCAAGCCCGTACTGATCCAGAACGCCCGCTCGCTGCCCGGCAGGAGATCGCGTGTAACCACGGCCACCACCACGGGAATGGTCATCAGGTTGGCGGCGCCCTGCAGCGATTGCGCGACACAGTATTGGCCGAATCGGCGGTCATTTCGTAACACGCGTACCAACTGCCCGAAGACGCTGGCGGGCGAAATCAGCTCCCCCAATCCGTAACGACCGAGTGTCCCGCGGTGCGCCGCGCCGGCCGGTGTTGTCTGTCGCGCCCGGAGCAACTCGCTTCGCTCGCCGCGGATGCGAAGCCGGCTTAGCATTAAGACGCCGATCGCTCCGAACAGCGCCGCGACGGGAAACACATAGCCGTAGGCATCCGGTTGACGGTCGCATATCGCCGCCGCGATCTGCACAGCAATGACGCTGATGATGGAGCGGACGGCTTGGAGCCGTGCGGCAATCTGCCCCCGGACGGTCGCCGGATAATTCGACTTCCAGATTGCCGACCGCACGGTCACCACCCCCGCGAGCAGGACTTGCGCCGCCGCCAGTTGAACGATGAACCACACCGCCGCGGAGGGCGACGCCGGCACAAGGCCGGTCATGCCGGCGCACAACGCCGTTCCGGCCCCGAACATGACGGCCAGGCGGACCTTGGGACGCCCGACGCACAGCATCCCCCAGATCATGCTGAACACATACGCCGCAAAAGGAGTCGCGGTAGCCACGGCGATCAGAAACGGACCCGCGTGAAACGTCTTGGAGACGATCACGCTGGCGAATTGACCCTCCACCACACCGGCCAGAATGCTCCAGGAGAGGAGGTGTTCAAACTCGTATAAGTAATTCCGCCGCGTGAAGAACGGCAGCTTGCGGATGCCGAGGATGTCGTGCGAGCGTGAGTCCGAGACCACCACCGATTCTTAGCCAACCTCCATGCCCGTGGATCGACAAGTCTTCGACGGAGTCTAACGCCCGCCCGCTTGCCTGACCAGCCCGTTTGGTTCTTTAATCGACCTTGTCGGACTTGACGCCGACGGGAAATTCCTGGATGCTGGATTCGGAAAGAACAATCCACGGCGACCAATGAACAGAGTCCTTCCTGCCTTTGAAGAAGTTTGCTGATTGAACTACGAAGTCTTGTTTCCTTGAGAGAGTAATTATGAAGTTAACCATTGGAAAAACAGTGTCCGCCTTGGCAGTTATTCTCACGGTCGGCTTCTTCGAATATGGGCGTTCACCCTACAGTTCCGCCGTGGCGGCGTCGGACCAGACGAAGGCCGCGGCGCCTTCCTCCAAGCTCGTCTCGCTGGGCTTCATCAGCGGCTCCTGGCGGACCGAGTTCGGCGGCGATCAACTGGAGGAGTATTGGAGCCTCCCCTCTGGCAACTCGATGATGGGCGTTTTCCGATGGATAAAGGGCGGCAGGGTATGGATGAACGAGCTGCTCACCATCATCGATGAAGGTGAACACGCCGTCTTTCGACTCAAACATTTCGATGCCAGAATGGTCGGCTGGGAGGAAAAGGCGGAAGCGCTCACGATGAAACTCGTGCGCAACGAGGCGAGCGAGGCCGTGTTTGAAGGAACGAAGGGAGAGCAACCGCTCAGATTCACCTATAAAAAGGTGGGAGAAGGCCTGCTGATTAGGATCGAAAGTTTCCGCGACGGAAAACCCAAGACCGACGAATTCACCTTCCACCGCGCCATCGATCCGAAACCCTAGGACATCGACAAGGTCATTCGTAGCTGCGAGTGGCCATTCATGCAAAACCCAGGAGCGTAGTCCATTCAAATGGCCCAAAGGTCAAAGACCCTTACGATTTTCTTATTATCCCTCGCGGTCGGTTGCGTCACCGAGCGCGAGAACAAGGCCAAGCTCGATGTGGGCATGGTTCAGGCGGACAACCCGCTGGCGAGATCCGCCGCGTATCGGGACACGATCGGGGCCTATACCTACTACGAGGGAATGGGCCCGATGCGGGTGCGCGGCTACGGCCTGGTCGTCGGATTGGGCAAGAACGGTTCCGCGGATTGCCCCAAGCCGATCTACGATCGCCTCGTCCAGAGCCTCTACAAACACCACAGGTTCTCGAGCAGCATCGTCGGCGTCAAGAACATTTCACCCGAACAGCTTATCGCCGATGTGGACACGGCCGTCGTGCTGGTTCAAGGAGAAATCCCACCTGCCGCCGTCGAGGGATTGCGCTTTGATGTCGGGGTGATGGCATTGCCGGGGACGCAGACCAAGTCTTTGCGCGGCGGCCGGCTCTTCACCGCCGACTTGGAAGTCTTCCGTGAAGTCAGCCCCTCGGCGTCGATCGCCGGCCAAGTGCTGGCGCTCGCCGCCGGGCCCGTCTTCTTGAACCCTTTTGCCGAGGGCGATGCCGCGACCAAATCAAACCCTCTGGAGGGAATTGTGGTGGGCGGCGGATTTGTGACAAAGGCCCGACGCGTCCGGCTCGTCTTGACGCAGGCATCCTACCCCCTGGCCCGGAGAATTCAGGACCGCATCAACTCTCAATTCGGCGGCGCAACCAAGGTGGCCGACGCCATTTCTCCCTCCTTCATCCAGATTCACGTTCCACAAGAATACAGCGACGACACGGCTCACTTTCTGTCGCTTGTTCGCAGCCTGTATTTGCCCCGCGATCCGGCGTTCGAAGGAACCCGCGCCGCCGCGTTGGCTGAGGAGATTCTTCATCCCACGGCCCCGCACGCTCAAATCGCCCAATGTTTCGAGGGACTGGGGCGGGTTGCGCTACCCAAGCTCAATGAGCTTTATGTCCACAACAAGGATTATGTCAGCTTTCACGCCGCCGTCGCGGGATTGCGTCTGGGCGATCATGTGGCCTGCGACTGCCTGGTGGTGCACGCCGCGAAAGTGGACGGTGATTTTCGCTACCAGGCCATTCGCGCCCTCGCCGAGGCGAAGGGCATGGGCGCCGCCGCCGTGGCCCTGCGGAAGTTGCTCCACGACAACGACCCCCGCGTGCAAATCGCCGCCTACGAGGCTTTGGTCAAACGCGGCGATCCCACCATTGAATCGATGCCTATCGCGAGCGACAATTTTGTCCTCGACCACATCCCGGAAGCCTCCTCGAACTTCATTTACGTGAAGCGAACGGGATCGCGGCGCATCGCATTATTCGGCGGTGATCTTCAGTGTTCGCCGCCGGTCCTTTATCGTGCTCCGGACGGCAGCGTCACCATCAACGCCGCCCCCGGCGATGAGAAGTTGACCGTCTTGCGATCGGTAGTCTCCAGCGGATCGGTCTCCCCGTCGATCCCCGCGCCGCGGGCGCTTCCGCCGTTAATACGGCTGCTGGGCAACGAAGCGGGAGTCGCCCCCGGCGGTGCGACCACGGGACTCGGACTCGACTACGGGGCCGTGGTAAGAGCGCTCTACTACCTTTGCCAGGACCACGCCGTCAATGCGAAGTTTATTCTCGAACAACCCAACGCCGCGGAATTGTTTGGTCCCGCGCAGCTCGCCGGTCGCCCTGAATCGGAACTCTGAGGAAAAGTTTTTCAAACCAGCGGCTTCCCCCACAAGGGCGGCACGCCATGTTCCAATACTGAAATCGGCCTTGAGTAAGCTCGCAGCGTCCGATATTCCATCATCAATGTTCAAGCCCCATAACCAGATCACAAGTATGCTTGGAATGCGCGCCAATGAAACATACAATGGTCGTTTGCGGCCAATGAGCCGGAAAGAGCACCGCGCGGCACGTGGATAGTGCCAAGTAGTGACACTCACGCGGGATCCGCGGGCGGAGAATGCGTCATGATGCTGCTTGCAACCAAGCCGACGGAGAAGAGCAATCAACCCGCGCCCTTGGTGAAGCGTTTTCTCGACTACATCTTCGTGGAATGCGGCCTCGCCGGCGCTACCGTCACCGCTTATAAGCGCGACCTCGGCGAATTCTGGAACCACCTCGTCGAACGCGAAACGGACCCGTCCGAAATCTCCATGGGGGACGTACAGGAGCATCTGATTCGCTTGCAGCGCCGTGGTCTTTCGATGTCATCCATTGCTCGTCACCTGGCGGCGATCAAGGTTTTCCTGCGCCACCTGTACGCCGAGCGCGTCCTTCGGCGCGATCTCGCTTCCTTGATCGAAGGCGCCAAACGATGGCGGAACATCCCCGACACTGTGCGCTACAGCCAGGTCGAGGCGCTGCTGAATGCGCCTGACCCACAAGAGGAGTTTTACCTGCGCGATCGGGCGCTTTTGGAACTTCTCTACGCAACGGGCATGAGAGTCAGTGAGGTGGTTGAACTTCCCCTCGATCAACTCAATCTGCGCCTAGGATATGTCCGCTGTATTGGCAAAGGCCGCAAGGAGCGGATCATCCCCGTCGGCCGGTCCGCCATCGCCGCGGTTGAAGAATATCTGGAATTCCTGAGACCCCGATTATTGGGAGATCGCCATTCCTCGGCCCTTTTCCTTTCCCGCACCGGAAGGCCGCTCGACCGGACCAATATGTGGCGTCTGGTAAGAAAATATGCCATCGCGGCAGGAGTCGATAAGCCATTGTCACCGCACACTTTACGTCACTGTTTTGCAACCCATCTGCTCTCCGGCGGAGCCGATTTGCGGATCGTCCAGGAACTCCTTGGCCACGCCGACCCCACCACCACCCAGATCTACACCCATGTCGATGAGACCCAACTCAAAAGGGTCCATCGCGAGTATCATCCCCGTCCCTAACTCTAGCGTACCTAGAATCAGCGGAGATGCAGGCAGGGTCCGGCGGAGTCCAAAGGACCAGAGTAAGAGTAGCCTAGGGAGCCACGACATTGCCTTTGATTGATTTCCAGAACGCCACCGATTTGTCGGATGAGAAGCTCCGCACAATGTGCCAGGATGCGCTGAACGGTTGGAACGTAGGCTGCCCCATTGTTCGCGTGCGTTACAGCCGCGGCGCCGATTTCTCCGGAACCTGCTTCTACGCCGATCGTCGCATCTACATCAACCTGGGCCGCCACCTGGTTTATCCCTATGGGATGAGGACCAATCTGGCCAAAGTCAAAACTGTCGGACTCGGCTGGCGAAGGCCGATTTACGTGGTGGAGCTGAAGACCGCCTACCACCTTGCGGTATTCATTTTTTTGCATGAAATCTATCATTTGCTGGTCTATCGCGCCGGGCGCAACACACGCCAGAAGGAATCCATGTGCGATCGCTTCGCGGCCAGGTACGTGGTGGATCGCCTGGGCGGCGCTGTCCGCACACTCCGCGGCGCTCGCGTGCCCCGCGAGGACTGGGACTTCCAGGACCTCAATGGTTTCGTCGCAGGCGAGCATCATGTTCGAAGATCGGCATGCACGGCGCGGACCATGGAACGTGTCCGCGCCCAATGGACTGAACATACTCAGAGATAGGGGGAGAACAACTTGACCAGCCCATCGCGTAATCGTCGGATGGTGCCGCGCCGACGGATTGAATGAAGCGTGACTTCGACGCTTTGCTCTAGGATACCATCCATCCAACGGGCGAGTTTGTAGGCCAGGTCGATGTCGTAGGCCTCAATGTTGAATTCGAAGTTGAGGCGGAAGCTGCGGGGGTCGAAGTTGGCCGACCCCAGCCAGATCCATCGTTCGTCAACGATGAGCAACTTGGAGTGTACGAATGGCGGCCGTCGGCGGAATACGCGGACCCCGTGTTCGAGAAATTGCTCCAAATAGGCATCGGCGACCCACGGCATGAACCGGATGTCGCCGATGGAAGGGAGAATCAGGGTGATTTCAACGCCCCGCAAAGCGGCCATGGTCATGCCCGCAATAAGCGCCGGCGTGGGAACGAAATAGGGCGTGGCGATGCGGACCGTCTGCTGAGCGGCGGCGAATGCAGCGAGAAGCATCCAGTGAATCTTCACGAAGTCCTCGTCGGGGCCGCCAATAATGCCGCGGGCGAGGGCGGGGCCATGAAGTTCGTGCGGTGGGAAGTAATCCTCGCCCGAAAGTGTTTCTCCAGTGGCCAACAGCCAGTCCTCCACGAATGCCTGCTGCATTTCCCCAACGACGGGTCCGGTGATTCGAAAGTGCAAATCTTCCACACGGTTCGGCAAATCGCTCTTCATCAGGTGCCGCTGCGAGATGTTGATACCGCCGGTAAAGCTCGTTCTTCCATCGACGACGAGAATCTTGCGATGGTTCCGCAAGTTGATTCGCATCCGCCCCAGAGGCAACCGAAGGGGAAAAAAAGCCGCGACTTTTGCACCGCTCTTGATTAGGCGGCGACCCATGCGCGAGTACGAACCCACAGCGCCGATGCCGTCGATCAGCACATGAACCCGAACGCCGCGAGCGGCCGCGGCGCCCACGGCTTCGACGAACTTCCACCCGACTTCGTCACAGTCGAAAATATAGCTCTCCAGCGTCACGGTTCGCTCCGCTTCGTCAATGGCGGCCAACATCGCCGGAAACGACTCCTCGCCGTTATGAAGCGGCTCGATTAGATTGCCGGGAACCAGGGGCATTCGCGTAATCCGATCGGTCATCGCGCGAAGCGGCAGCAGATGGCCGATGGCGGAGCGATCTTCGTCGGAAAGAGACGCGGAATGGGCGGGAAGACCGCGATGCCACCATTTCTTCCGTCGGCGGATTGCACGGCGTTCCAACCGGTTAATTCCAATCACCCAATACAACCACGGACCCACCAGCGGAAAAACGAAACTGAAGAAGACCCAGATCGCCGCGCTTTTCGGATCGCGCTTGTACATGATGGCGTGGACGGCGCTGACGCACCCCAACGCCAGCCATGCGGCAATGAGTAGGTAAGAATTGAGGGAACCCATCTTGTCCATTACCGACGACGTCGACTTATCTCTGCATTTCATAACTCCAGGCGCTACGGATGTCTAACGACCGGAGGCAGGACCAGGTGGACGCGGACTGTTTTGCTCTCTGATCCACGGATCATGGCAAGGCTATACAGATTTGGACCCTGCCACCCATTGGACTACTCACTTTCTCCCAAGTGAAGTTGTCGGCTGAAAGCCGAGCGGTAGGATAAGGATATGAAAGACGTAATTGAGACTTTTCCCAACCCCCATACCGTGCGTGACTACCACGTCGAACACCAGGCCAATGAGTTCACCAGCCTGTGCCCCAGGACCGGGCAACCGGATTTTGCGACGATGACGATCCGCTACGTACCCGGGCCGACGTGCATCGAACTCAAGAGCCTGAAGCTTTATCTTCAGTCATTCCGATCGAAGGGCATTTTCTACGAGGATGTGACCAACGTGATTCTCAACGAATTGGTTGCGGCCAGTAATCCCAAGTGGATGGCCGTGGAGTCTCGATGGAGCGTGCGCGGCGGCATCCAGACCGTGATCACGGTCGAGCATGGCGACGTCAAACTGCGCAACGCCGGCAAGAACGCCGAGTAAACCGGCCGATCGAGCAAAACATCGCCTGGAAAGAATTACGATCCCTTGGTGATGCGGCGATCTGTCTGCCGCGGTGCGCGTTCTCGACGGACCTCGGCAACTCCCGCAACATCCACGATCTCGAAAAGGAGTGAGCGATGGGTGCGGTGGTAGTGGCAGTATCGAATCTCCATGGCCTCGAAATCGCCTTCCGGCGCGACGCTCCACGACTGGTCGGGAACGCGGTATTCGTCAAGGATGCGAAGAATTCGAACCCTGGTCTTTCCTTTTTCGGGTTGGTAAACGACCGTACACTGCGAATAGCGGCAACGTTCGAGCACCCGATGCTCCAACCACTGAACCATGAGAAGTACGGCCACAACAAGAAGGGTCAGCACCAGCCCGGCCGCCGCGTATCCGCCGCCGACGAGGACTCCGATCGCGGACGCCGTCCAGATGGTTGCCCCGGTTGTTAATCCCACGATCGCGCCGCGGTGGCGGATGATGGCCCCTGCCCCAAGGAACCCCACGCCGGTGACGACCTGGGCGGTGATGCGGGTCCGATCGGCCACTTCTCCGGCAATCAGGATGGAGGCCAGGGTGAACAACGTGCTTCCCACGCAAATCAGCGCCAAGGTCCGCGCCCCGGCGGCTTTTTGCTTGGCTTGCCGCTCGATGCCGATCAGCACGCCACAGAGGACCGAGCACAGCACCAGGATTACACCGCACCAATGCACCGGCAGCAGTTGATGAAGGTCGCCGAAATAGGGCCAGACTGTGTTCATTGGTTCACGAAAATGGGCAGATAACTACTCGCGGCATTTGTGCCGCGCAAGGACCAGCCACTCGAATCACCGTTGACCTAGCGTCAACTGCACGCGGCCGCCGCTCGCCTCGCGTGGCCTGCTCGCCTTGCTCGCATCATAGGTCACGGACCACGCCGCGCCTTCCACCTTCCAGGTGTTATCGTCACGGATCACGGGGCGATACAGGGAATCGCGTTCGGTAGGGGTGCAGCCCGCCTCCCGGATCAGTCGCCGCAGTCGGTCCACGGTCAATTCCTGATGGGTCGTGCCTCCTCCTTCGCGCTTGGTAATGTCGTAATACACGACGGTTCCATCAACGTCGTCCACACCCCAATTCAGCGAAACCTGGGCAAGTTTCGGCGTCTGCATGATCCAGAAGGCCTTGATGTGCGGAATGTTGGAGCACATGAGTCGGGCCAATGCCAACGTCCGCAGATCATCCAGCCCGCCGGGACCGGGCAGGTGCGAAAGGGCGCTGCCGTCGGGAACAAATGAAAGCGGGATCACGCAATTGAAGTGCGCCTTCCGCGTTTTCAAGCTCGATTCCTGGTGGTCGTGCAGCTTGATGAGGTGTTTGATCCGTTCCGCCGGGGTCTCGACATGACCGTAAAGCATGGTCGCATTGGTGAAAATACCCAATTCATGGGCCGTGCGATGCACCTCAAACCACTCCGCCTCCCCGACCTTGTTCTTGAAAGCCTCATCGTGTACACGATCGTCGAAAATCTCCGCCCCGCCGCCCGGCATGCTGTCCAGCCCCGCCTCACGCAATTGCGTTAATACGTCCGCGATGCTCAATCGCGGCTTGGCAATGCGAGTGAAATGGATGACTTCGATCGCCGTAAAGGCCTTGATGTGCAGATGCGGACAGGCCTCGCGGATCGCGGCGCACAAGTCGGTGTAGTATGAAAACGGCAGTTTGGGGTGCAAGCCGCCGACGATGTGTACTTCCGTCGCCCCTCGGCCATAAGCGGCTTTCGCGCGCTGAACGATTTCCTCGATGGTCAATTCATATCCTTCGCCGCCCGCGGAGTGTTGGGAGGCGCCTTTGGAGTAAGGTCGATAGAACGAGCAGAACTTACATCGAAGGATGCAGTAGTTCGAGTAGTTGATGTGAAGGTTGACGTTGTAGTACGCGCGCCGCCCGTGAAGCCGCTCGCGAACCGCATTGGCCAGTTCACCCAAAGTGAAAATGTCCGGCGACTCGTAGAGTCGCATCCCCTCCTCGAGCGTAAGAGCTTCCCCCGATTCGACACGGGATCGAATATCGTTCAACGATTCTTTAGGAAAAGCGATCATTCCTGGCTCAAACAAAACCCAGGTGGATTATAAGAAAATAGCAACGCGAACCAAGCGCTCCGGCTTTCAAAAAAATAATCACTTATCTCCGGGCTGCTTCGTCGATGCATGGACGCTTTTCGCACTCGGCGGTTGCAGGTTTGCGATGATATCTTCGAGTGCGCGAAGCTCCGTCAGTCCTCCGGCGAGAGTCCCGTTCTTGGCCATCTGCAAGAGTCTCGCCGCCTCTTGGGAAAGGGAGGTAAAGCCGTGCATGCCGGCGGTCCCGACCAGCTGGTGCAATAGCTCTCTCGCATGAGTCAAGTGACCCTCTTCGACCGCCGACCGAATCACACCGGCTCGCGCGGGCAGGGACGCGACGAACTCCGCTACCAGCGCGGCCATGCGTTCCGCCGTGCCCATGTTCTTGCCGCCGACATTTGGCCCAACTCGATCCTGTACCCGAACGCCGGTCGCCGGAAGATACTCGGCCACACGCTGGGCCAGATCATCGAGTGAAATCGGCTTCGACCAGAAGTCGTCGAAACCGGAATCGAGAATACGCTCCCGTTCGCGGTCGGACGAAGAGGCCGTCAGGGCGATCATCTTCGCATGGCATCCTTGCTTACGAAGTTCAATCCCGGCGCTCAAACCGTCGAGCACCGGCATGCGGATGTCCAGCAGAATTAAATCGAACACATGGCGTGTCGCTGCTTCGACCGCCTGCCGTCCGTCCTCCACGGCCGTCACCTCCGCGCCGCAACGGCTGAGCGTGGATGTAATCAGCTCACGAATGTCAGCCGCATCGTCGGCCAGCAACACCCGCCCGCGCAAGTGACAAGGGGCTCCGGAACGCGCCTTGGGAAAATGCGCGCTGGATCGCTCTTCTTTCTTCGGGGGAGCAATCCACGACGCATCGTCCAGAGGTCCGGTCTCAATGCGCAGAGTAAATGTGCTTCCCCGTCCGTACACGCTTTGCACCTCAAGAGAGCCGCCGAGTTTTTCCGCGATCCATTTGGCGATCGGCAACCCCAATCCGATGCCTGCCGTCGCCCCACGGGAGATGGACTCGACCTGCGTAAAAGAATCGAAAACTCGTTCAAGGTCATCGGGGCGGATACCCACCCCGGAATCCTCCACAATGATCGTGAGCCTCGGTTCCGGCGCCTCGCGATCCACCCGGATGCGCACCCGGACGTAACCCTGCAGCGTGAACTTCAACCCATTGTTGACCAGATTGGTCACGGCCTGCGTCAGCCTGGTGCAGTCCGTGAGAATGCGATCAGGGACCGGGGTTTCGTAAACAATTCGAAAGTCGAGGTCCCTGTCAATTCGCAGGGGTTCAGTGATCGCTTCGGCGTCGGCGAGAATCTCCACAAGAGAACATTTCTTAAGCCGAATATCAAGCTTTCCCGCCTCCAGCCGAGACAGATCGAGCAGTTCATCAACCAGCGACAGCAAATGCCGCCCGTTGCGCATGATCATGTCGCCCCGGCCGATCTGGTCTAGCCCGCCGGGCTCGTCGGATTGCAGCCGTTCAGCGGCGCCCAGCATGGCCATGATCGGCGTACGGATTTCATGGCTGATATTTGCGAGGAACTGGCTCTTGGCTCGGTTCGCCGCCTCCGCCGCCTCACGCGCCGCGGCCAGGGCCTGGTTGGCGGCCTCCAGGGCGGTGGTGTGCTCTCGCAGCAAGGCCTCGGTCTTCTTTCGCTCCGTGATATCCGTGGATATGCCGCACACCGCCGTCGGTCGGTGGGAAATGTCAAACAGCGGGAACTTCAGTGAAATATAGACATGGGCGCCGTCGTCGTGCGGCGCAACTTCTTCAAACTCTATGTCACTTCCGCTTTCAAGAACTTTCAGATCATTAATGCGAAACGCGTCCGCAGTCTCCTTCGGAAAGAAATCATAATCCCTCTTTCCCATGATCTGCTCGCGGGAAATGTGAAAGAGTTCCTCGAATCGGCGGTTGATCAGGAGATACCGCCCTTCGGTATCCTTCACATAGACCACTGCCGTGGTATTATCCAGCACCTGCTGCAGCCGCTCCTCGCTCATTTTGCGCTTCTGCTCAGCGAGATGTCGCTCCACGCCAAGCGCCAGCGTATCGGCGACGGCGTCCATCGCTTCGGTAACCAGGGCGGACAAAGGCTTGCGCGCAAACAACGCCATGACGCCGATCACACGGTCACCGATAAGCAGCGGATATCCCGCGAATGCGACCATGCCCTCCCGCTTCGCCCACTCCGGATCTCCGGTTCGCGCATCCGCAAGGACGTTATTGGTAAGGTAAGGCCTGCGCTCCTTGGCAATCATCCCGACCTTTAGTTTTCCAACCGGGATTCGAGAATGCTCCCCATCCAGATGCGTATATATGCCGGCGCTACCCTGAAGCCGAAGTTCCGTTCCGGTGTCATCCGACACCCAGATCCGGGCAAAAGCGGCGTCCAGGCGGCGCACCATGGCCTCACAGCATTCCTGGAGCATTTCATGAAGGTCCTTGCCGCGGGTCAGAGCCGCCCCGACATCGGCCGCAAACTGCGCCAGGAAAGTGCGCTCGGTGATGACCTGCTCCGCCTGTTCGCGCTCCACGATTTCTTGTCGCAATCTCTCGTTGGCCTGCGTCAATTCGATCGTCCGCGCCTGCACGCGACGGTCCAGCTCGTCATGGGCGCGCTGAAGCGCTTCCTGCGCCTTCTTCTGTTCGGTGATGTCAATGGCGAATACGACCACCCCCACGATGTTTCCGGACGCATCACGGTAGGGGATCTTGTCGGTGCGGACCCATCGTTCCGCTCCACCCGGTATCTCATACCGTTCGATGATGCCGAGTTTGGACCGTCCGGATTGGATGACTTCCAGATCGTCGTGCTGGTACTTGGCGGCCTCCTGCGGGTAGAGTTCGGACGTCGATTTCCCTTCCACCTCCTCCACCGATCGGCCGATGGACTGCGCCGCAAGCCGATTGGCGCGCATAATGCGGTTGTTTGCGTCCTTGAACCAGATCATCGCGGGTACGGAGTGAAAGATCGTCTGCTGCTCGTAACGCTCCCGCCTCAGTTCTCGGCCGATGGAGCTTCGCTCTTCGATTTGAGCCTCCAGGATCGCCTGCTGACGCAGAGCCGCGCCGGCACGATCCGACCGGCGCTTCAACGTGCTGACCATCAGGACTATGATCGGCGGCGCAAGCAGGGACAATCCGACATTCGACAAACCGACCGACGTGTAGTGGAATGGCTCTCCGGGAATCGAATAGCGGTAAAGCGCGTACAGCGCCAACAGGGCGGCGCTTGCCATCCCCGGCCACATCCCCCCGGTGTAGGCGGCATAGGTAACTCCCAGAATCGCCACGCCCAGCGGCCCCGGCACGGTAGCTACCGTACGATTCAGGATTTCGATTATCCCGATGAGCGCGATGGTGATGACCACGCCGCCGTAGCGCGACCATGGACCTGCTCTCGGAAGACTGGAGCCAATGCCGGTCATTTCGGAATTTGCCTGTTGCCCGCCGGTGCCCTCGAATGCACCAGCTTACAGATTCTGTAGGGAAATCCTAACGTGAGGGGTAAAAGTGGACAACCGGGGCTGATGCTAGGAGCGTCCGGCCGTGAGCAGTTCCAAACCGTCTTCCATTCGCGCCCGAATCTCGTCGAAATGTTCATGTCCGCGAAGGAAGGCCTCGACCAATACGGGGTCGAAGTGCTTGCCCGTTTCACCACGAATGATCTCGACCGCCTGCTCATGGGACTTGGCCGGCTTGTATCGACGCTGGCTCGTGATGGCGTCGTACGCGTCCACCAGGGCAATGATTCTAGCCGAAAGGGGAATTCGATCGCCGGAGATTCGCCGAGGATACCCCGTTCCGTCGTAGCGCTCATGGTGGCAATAGGCGATTTCAATGCACATCGTGAGCAACGGCACCGGGTGGGCGGGGTCAAGGGCCTGCGACAATACCCGACGCCCGATGTCGGCGTGCGACTTCATGATCTGAAACTCCTCATCGGTGAGTTTGCCGGGCTTGGTCAGGATTTCGTCGCAGACGCCGACTTTTCCGATGTCGTGCAAAGGAGCGGCTTGTACCAGAAGTTCGATGTACTCGTCCGTAACCAGGGAAGCATAGGGCCCGTCGCGATGAAGTTCCCAGGCGAGGACTTTCGCCATCTTGGATACCCGCTCGAGGTGTTGCGTCGTCTCTTCGTCGCGGTATTCCGCCAGCCGTCCCACTGTCTGTAGGAGCACGCGCACCGATTGTTTCAATTGCAGGCGACGGTTCATGTTAGCGATGGCGATGGCCGTCGCGTCCGCGACCGATCGGATGCACTCGATTTCGTCTTCGGAAAAGGCGGTGCTGTCCCTCTTTTCGGTGACGTTGAGGACGCCCAGCACCCCGTCCTGCGTCTCCAGCGAGGTGGAGATCAACGGCGTGCTCAGGAAAGTGTCGCAGACATATTCGCGGCTAGATGGATTCGAAGTTCCATATGTCTTGGCCACGACCGTTTTGCCGCTCTGGAAGACCTTCCCCGTAATCCCCTCGACCTTGTTCACCTGAAGGCTCTCCGCGATCGTCCGCTCGATTCCCACGGCCCGTTCGCAGACCAGGTTCTCACCCGTTGAATCGGTGAGGAAAAGGGAGATTCGTTTCGCTCCCGTGGTCTGCTCGACGCACCGGATAAGGAGGTCCAGAATTTCGTCGCGGGATTCGGCATGGTTGAGATCGCGCATGAATTCGTAGAGTCGCTGAAGCCGTCTGGTCTTGATATCGACCTCGGCTTCCAGCTGCAGATTTAACCGGTCGAGGTCCTGGTGTACTTTCGCCAGCCGGTGCACCGTTCGCACTCTGGCGAGCAGTTCGTCCACCTCGAAAGGCTTCAACAGGTATTCTTGCGCACCCGCATCGAGCCCCTTGACGATGTCTTCGGTACGTGATCTTGCGGTCAGGATGATAATGGGAATCGACGAGGTACGGATGTCGGACTTGATCGCTCGAGTCGCGGCGATGCCGTCCATTCCCGGCAGCCCGATGTCCATGACGATGATCTCGGGGAGTTTCTCGGCGGCGAGCTTGACGGCTTTCAGTCCGTCCACCGCCTCCAACACTTCAAACCCCGATGCGCGAAGATGCGCCGCGAGGATAAACCGCGTTTCGGTCTCATCCTCCACGACCAGAATCGTGCCTATGTGTTGAGCGGCCATTGAGGTAGTCTCGGAATCTACAGCCTCTCGCACGGACCCGCGCAAGACGTTTCCTGCGTCTGCATCGGCTGAATTGCTTCTTACCCGTACCTAACCAGCCCACGCGAACCGATGTCCACTTGCCTGAGTCCGGAAAACGCGGCTCTATGGTCTGTCTATGGCGATTCGCCAGTCGCTGTGACATTGTCGCATGCCGGGTCCGTTGACAGGAGTGCCCGTTTAGCTACATTATCTGGACGTTCGAGTCCGCGTGGCACAATTGGATAGCGCGTCGGCCTCCGGAGCCGAAGGTTGCAGGTTCGAATCCTGCCGCGGACGTTTCGACCACTCCCTCGTCCGCACAATACTCTCCGATTCGCAAAGCATTATGATTCCCTTACACGGCCATTCCGCCATACCAATCGCGCGGCAAACCCGAAAAAAAAAGCGCCACCCATCGAGGGTGGCGCTGATTGGTTGTCGATTGTGCAGGCGAGGACGATTCCCAGTCCGGCCTGGATCAGCCGATCAGTTATTACGGCCGATCGCCGTCAATGCATTACGAAGGCCGGGCACGCCATCCGCGCCCGTGGGTACACTCACGGTCGATCCCTTGAAATCTCCGCCAATGGGTTCATACCGGCCACCCAGATGCTCGGACAAGAATCCCTCGGCAACGGCGTTAAAGGACATCCGGTTCTCCGGCCGAGCAAACCCATGCCCTTCGTCGGGGAACAGAACATAGGTCACCGGGATTCTCTTTTCCTGCATGGCCTTTACGATCTGGTCGCTTTCCGACTGCTTGACCCGTGGGTCGTTGGCCCCCTGGCCGATCAGCAGCGGTTTCTTGATCCGATCAACGAAGGTCAGCGGCGAACGCTGATTGAGGAACGACTTCCCTTCCTCGGTGCGATGGTCGCCGACCCGGTGCTTCCACATCTCAACCATCGGCGCCCAATAGGGCGGAATGGTACTGAGCAAAGTCACAATGTTCGACGGCCCGACGATGTCCACGCCGCACGCAAACACGTCCGGCGTAAAGGTCAATCCGACAAGCGTCGCATACCCGCCATAGCTTCCGCCCATAATGGCGATCCTGTCGGGGTCCGCGATTTTCTCCTTCTTTGCCCAATTGACCGCGTCGATCAGGTCGTCATGCATTTTGCCGGCCCATTCCAGGTTGCTGGCGTTGATGAATTTCTTGCCGAAACCGGTGGAGCCGCGGAAGTTGACGCTCAACACAGCATAGCCGCGATTGGCCAGCCATTGATGCGACGGGTTGTATCCCCAAACGTCACGACTCCACGGCCCGCCATGCACGAACAGCACCATCGGCAACGGCTTGGAGGGCTTCGGTGTCGAGCCGCCTACCCGCTCCGTTGCGGGCAAGGTCAGGTAACTGATCAAATCCATGCCGTCGCGCGACTTGATAATGACCGGCGTCATCTTGGCGAGGGTCTCTTTCTCGAGGTCTTGATTATTCGTGAATAGAAAAGTCGCTTTCTTCAAGGGGCGGTCATAGGTGTAATACCGAACGGGGCCGTTATCCAACACATAGGTGACGATCCACTTCTTGTCGTCCAGCGACCGGCTGCTCACGATGAATTCGCCCGCGGCCACTCCCCGCAGATAATCGAAATCGCCCTGGATGGACGGATCAACCACCCGCCATTCATTGCGGAGATAATTGGCCGAATAGGCCTGGATGTTTTTCTCCGTGGGGTGAACGATTAGTCCGCCGATGTCCGCCTTGGCATCTTCGCCGATGATCGTCTGTTTCTTGGTCTCCAGATCGAGGGCGGTCAAGGCCGCGGTATTGCGGCCACGGCTGTCCACGAAGTACAACGACTTGGCGGCCTTATCAAAGCCGCGCGGCCCGGTCGTCATGTTGTCTTCCATGTCGATCTTGAGATAGGGCGACCATTGTCCCCCGTCTTCAGCTTTGAGGATTTCGCTGCCTCCGTCGGGCGTCATCTTCATGGCGAATCGGACCTTGTAGTCGTCGTCCGTCAGGTACCCGGCAAAACCATCTTTGTTCTGGGAAAGGAGGGTCAGCTGTCCGGTGCGGATGTTCACGCGATGGAGGTCGTGGAACTTATCGTCGCGATTGTTCAAGCCCACGACGATCTCATTCGGGGTCTTGTGGCTGACCTCTTCGATTCTGGCATTCACTTTCTCGAAGGGCGTGAGGTCCTTCTCGGCGTTGTTGTTGGCGAGATCGACGCTATAGACCCGCCAGTTCTCGTCGCCTCCCTTGTCCTGCATGAAGATGATGTGTTGATTGGTGTAGGCCCAGAAGTAGCGGCGGATGCCGCGGTTCGTGTCTTTGGTGACCGCCTTCGCCGCCGAGGGCTTGTCAATCGGAGCGATCCATACGTTCAACACACCGTCCAGCGGCGCAAGAAACGCGAGCTGCTTGCCGTCCGGACTTACCTGCGGTCCGGCCCGGTCCGGATTGCCGAACAATACCTCGCGGGGGATCAGGTCGCTCCCGCCCGACGCCTTGGCGTTTGCGGATTGCGTCGTAGCGCCCGACTTGCCGTCTTTTCCCGTGCATCCGACCAAAAACAGGGTCGCCATGCCGAACATCACCATAAACTTCTTGAATTGCACCGCTGATTCTCCTTTTCTAGTTTTCTATTCCTCGCTGCCTTATCTCTCACGGCCTACCGACATTTGTTTGGTAAATGTACTCCGCATGCCAGTATACCGGAAACGCCCGCCCAATCCGATACTACAGAACCAGCCTGCATTGTACAAAACTGTCACAATAAGGACGAGGGGCTTTCAGTTTCTTGTCGCTCCCGCGCACCCGGAAGTCCAGGAGCGGCCCCCGCGTCGGCGTCAATGGGATTGTGAGTCACTCCCGCGCAAGCGGGAGTCCAGAGGCAAATGCGGCTGGATTCCGCCCCGGCATACGCCGAGGTCGTCGAAATGACGGGTAACGGCGGGCATCGTAGCTGTGGAATCGGCGGCCGCGTCAATTTCCCAAGAAGGGTGTGGGAATCTGGTTCAAAACCGCGTCCTGCGGCACTGGTCAACGAAGTCGAATCGATATCTACGCATCCTGGCTCACCACAACGGCTTCCCTGGGCGGCACGACGATGGCGTTGCCCAGTGAAACGTCTTCACCGTCCTGGTTGTGGCACGCCACCATCAACCGCACGCGCTTGGGATTAATGACTTCGGTAACCGTCGCCGTGGCGGTCAAGGTATCACCAAAGTAGACGGGTTTGAGGAACTTGATGTGCAACTCGACGAAGATGGTTCCCAGCCCGGGGATTTCGCTGCCCAGTACAGCGGAGATGATTCCCGCCGTCAGGATGCCGTGGGGGACGCGATGGCCGAAGGCTGACCGTCTCGCATATTCCTCGTCGATGTGCAGCGGATTGAAGTCTCCGGAGGCGTCGGCGAAGTCGAATACATCCTTCTCGGTGATCGTCTTGGTGAACGATCCTTTGTCACCGACTTGCAGCGTCGCTCGCGTTCGCGGCGTCATTATGGGCCCATCTTATCCGGGCGTGAAGCGGAAGCGACACGACAATGTAGCGCCACCCCTCGTGGGTGGCGCTTGTCCGCGCGTGAACCGGAAACGACACAACCGATCTGTACCGCGACCGTCTGGGAGCTGCCAATCTTGGCGACGAAAAGCTGCATTGGTCCAATCGACGGACACTATGCATGCGCCGCCGCTTGTTCCTTCTTATGGGCGTCCACGATCTGTTGTTGGAGGTTGCCGGGGACGGGCTCGTAGTGGGAGAACTCCATGGCATAGCTGCCCTGACCGCCGGTAATGCTTGAAAGACGGGAATTGTAATCGGCCAATTCCGCAAGAGGCACCACGGCCTTAATGACGGCCATGCCGCCGGGTAACGACTCTTGCCCCTGCGGCCTGCCGCGGCGCGAGGCCAGATCACCGGTGATGTCGCCGACGTTATCCGAGGGCACGGTGACCTCGACGTGTACGATGGGTTCCAGCAGCACGGGTTTGGCCTTCATAAAAGCGTCCTTGAAGGCCCCGCGCCCGGCAATCTGAAAGGCGATGTCCTTGCTATCTACGGGATGCGTCTTGCCGTCGATCAGTTCGACTTTGACGTCGACGATCGGGTAGCCCGCGAGCACGCCTTCGACCAGTTGCATGCGGATGCCCTTGTCGGTGCTGACCCGGAACGGCTGGTCGATCGCTCCACCGAAAATCTTGTCGATGAACTCATAGCCCTCCCCCCGTGCGGCCGGCATGAGATTGATAATCACACGTCCGAACTGACCCGCGCCGCCGGTCTGCTTCTTGTGGGTGTACTCAATGTCCCGGGCCGTGCCGGTGATCGTTTCACGATAGGGAATCCTCGGCGGCTTGGTGGCGATTTCCAACTTGTACTGCTTGCACATCCGCGAAAGATAGGCCCGCAGTTGCGTCTCCCCCATGCCGCGGATCACCAGCTCGCCTCCCGTCCCATGCTCGGCCAGGAAGCACGGATCTTCCGCGGCGCACCGTTTCAGCGACGCGCTGATCTTGTCCTCATCGCCGCGCGATTTGGACTCAACCGCCAGCGAGAACATCGGCTGTGGGAACTTGGGCATTGCAATCGTTCCCCCCTTGTCGGAATAGACCACGTCGCCGATGTGAAAGTCGAGCTTGGCCAGGGCCACAATATCGCCGGCGACGGCGGCTTCAATCTCCTTGTGATCGGGACCGAATGTGCGAATGACATGACCCGGCCGCACGCCCTTGGGTTCGTGCGCCGTCCGCACCGCCATGTCGGAGGTCAATTTTCCCGAGTGGACTCGGATCGCCAGATATTTGATGTTGCTTTTGGGGTCCGTGCTGATCTTAAACACTTGACCGACGAATGGTTTATCCAGACTGGACTCAAGGATGGTCTTGGTCTCGCCCGACACCAGCGTTCGCTTGAACCCCGTCACCGGACTGGGACAAAACGACTCGAGGGCGTCGAGCAGCTCCGCGATTCCGACATCGCCGCAGGAATTCGTGAAGAAGATGGGCACGAATGCCCCCGTGGCCACCGCCTTGGGAGCGGCCTTCTCCGCATCGTTGGCAGACAACTCGCCCCCAAGATACTTCTCCATCAGGGCATCGTCCGCGGCCACCACGGACTCGACGATCGCCGTATGGGCGTCCGCCACGCTCGAAAAATCGGCGTCCCCTTTTTCATTGCGGAAACAATCGATGGCTTTGGTCGATTTGGCGGATGGGAGAACGAAGGGGACGCATTGGGCCCCGAAGCATTCCTGAATCTGCCCCACGAGAGAGGGCAGGTCCACATTGGCGGCGTCGATGTGGTTGACGACGATCCACACGCCGAGTCCGTATTCTCTTGCTTTCTCGAACATTCTTCGGGTATTGACCTGAATGCCGGCGGAAGCCGAAATCACCACCACGGCGCATTCCACTGCCGCTAGGGCCGCGAAGGCAGGTCCACAGAAAGCCGTTGTGCCGGGAGTGTCAACCAGGTTGACATGCAGCCCCTTGTGCGCGAAATGGCATACGGCGGAATCGATCGAGGAGAGCTTTTCCTTGGCCTCTTCCGTACTGTCCAGAAACGACGTCTTGGCGGGAACGCTCCCCAATCGGTTGGTCATTCCCGTCTTAAACAGCAAGGCCTCCGCCAGCGAGGTCTTGCCCGACCCGCCATGCCCGACCAACGCAATGTTTCGAATCTTGGCGGCTTCCAATAGAGCCATTCGCTACTCCTCTTGAACGTCGTTCGTTCCAGGTAACTGGATTCAATGCCGGTTAGTCCAGTCAACGGACTCCTCGTGCATGGTAGCGAAACTCCGGAAGGTTCGCCAAGGGGTCGTAATGGGATTGGATTTGGCCGCTCCAAGCCAAGGACGCAGCGAGCGCGAAGGGCGGGGGGGCCGCCCAAAGTGTTCACTTGCCGGAGCGCTGCGCCCGGCGGCGGTCTTGTTCGGTCAGCATGCGTTTGCGGAGGCGCACGCCGTCCGGCGTACACTCAACAAGTTCGTCGTCTTCGATGAACTCCAGGGCCAGTTCGAGAGTCATATCCCGCGGTGGCTTGAGCACCACGGTCTTGTCCGAACCGGCGGCACGCATGTTCGTCATCTTCTTAGCCCGGCAAACGTTGACGTCGAGGTCGTTCTCGCGATTGTGCTCCCCGACGATCTGGCCGACGTAAACCTGATCCCCAGGCCCCACAAACAGAACGCCGCGATCCGTCAGACCATCGAGGGCGTACGCGGTCACCTGCCCAGACTCCATGGCGATAAGCACGCCGTTGGCCCGGCCGGGGATCGCGCCGCGAAGGTACTCGTACTCGTAGAAATTGTGGTGCATGATGGCCGTGCCGTTGGTGGCGGTCATCATCCGGTTTCGGACCCCGATCAGCCCGCGGGCGGGAACGGTAAACTCCAGGTGGGAGTTGTCGCCACGCGTTTCCATCGTTGTGCAGATGCCGCGGCGTCCGCCCAGCAACTCCATCACCGACCCGACGTGCATCGTCGGCACGTCAATCACACAATGCTCGATCGGCTCGGTTTTCTTGCTGTTGAGCTCGCGGTAAATCACCTTCGGCTTCCCGACGGCCAGTTCATACCCTTCCCGCCGCATGTTCTCGATCAGTACGGACAAGTGAAGCATCCCGCGCCCGGAGACGTGGAACTCCTCCGGAGTGTTTCCCGGTTCGACGCGGAGAGCGACGTTTTTTTGCAATTCTTTTTCCAGGCGGTCACGAAGGTGACGACTGGTGAGGAATTTTCCGGATCGACCGACGAACGGCGAATCATTCACCCGAAAGGTCATGTGCAGCGTCGGCTCGTCAATGCGGATGATCGGCAGGGGGTTGGGGTGCTCCGGATCGGCGAGGGTGTTGCCGATATCGACGGAGGAAAGTCCCACCACGGCGCAGATGTCGCCCGCTTCCACCCGATCGACTTTCTTCCGCCCCAATCCGTCAAATACAAATAGCTCGCCAATTTTTTCCGTTGCCTGCGTGCCGTCGTGATGGATCACGGTCACCGACTTTTCGACCGCTAGCGTCCCGGCGAAGACCCGGCCGATGCCGATTCGACCGACGTAATCGTTGTAATCCAATGTGGTAATAAGCATTTGCATCGGCGCATCCGGTTCGCAGTTCGGAGGCGGCACGTGTTTCAGGATGGTCTCGAACAGGGCGAAGACGTTGTCGGGGCGATCGGCGGCGTCAAGCGACGCATAGCCTTGCGTGGCCGAGCTGTACACCGTGGGAAAGTCGAGGGCCTTGTCGTCGGCATGAAGCTCGATAAAAAGATCAAACACTTCTTCCAGCACGTCCTTGGGCCTGGCATCGGGGCGGTCGATCTTATTGATGACCACGATAGGACGCAGTCCATATTCAAACGCCTTGCGGAGTACGAACCGCGTTTGCGGCATGGGGCCTTCAAACGCGTCCACCAGCAGAAGACACCCGTCGGCCATCTTCAGGACCCGCTCGACTTCGCCCCCGAAGTCCGCGTGACCCGGCGTGTCGATGAGGTTGATTTTCACTCCCCGGTAGTTGATGGCGATGTTCTTGGCGAGGATGGTGATGCCGCGTTCGCGCTCCAGGTCGTTGGAATCCAGTATGCGCTCGCCCTTAAGCTGGGCCTCGCGGAACTGCCCGCACTGGCGGAGCATCTGGTCCACCAGCGTGGTCTTGCCATGATCGACGTGGGCGATGATGGCCACGTTACGGATGTCGTTGTTGGTCACGCGGGCCAGCCTCAAGGACGACATTCACGCCTCAACCTTGTGGATGTCTATCGTGTGGGAGGCGGCGTGTTTCCCGTTCAACTGAATCTTGAATTTCACGATGCCTGGATTCTCGAACGACAGACCCACTAGGTTCGCGATCGTCCTATGTCGCGGGCGAGTCATCTGGAAGTGCTGACTGAATTCTTTGCTCTTCCCGTCGGGAAGTGGGAAAATGATTGTCGACTGAAAATCGCTACCAAGATCACCTTCTTCCGCGTTCCAGGCTGCAACCACTACGAGTTGGGGTATGAGGACCGGAAACTTCGGAGTGTGGACCTCCTCCAGAACATTGAAAAAGCTAATTCGGTTCGTGCTTTGATCGACTGAGACCGATTCGGCTATGACAAAATACTCGAGCTTGGGCATTCATGCCACCTCAAAAGTGTCGTAAACATCGGCGTTACGATACGCGGAGTAGCCATTGCATGAATCCGAAGGATTGATCCATTTGCAAGTCATGAGGATTGGATTCTGTTGTGGAAACTGCCGGACTTCCGTCCCAATCCTCATAGCGCGTGTATTGAGACATTCACGAGCAACTCGCGCCGCGATTAAGAATCGGTCGCTTCGGATGCGGGATAGATCGTAAAGGTATTCATCCGCTAAAGGAGTGAAGCGGGGTTCCAGCATGACTGCGACGGCTGCAAGCGCGGTTTGAAATGGAAATCGTTCGCACCCCGCACCTTGGCGGAGCAGGTCGTCGACAAACCATCGAATTTCTTCATCAGAAAGTGAGCCAGCATCATAGACATCTTGCAATGCCCGAATCTCCGGGCAACGCACGAGCATCCGCCGGAGCACCTTCGGTGTCGAGGCGACCAGTGCCATTTCAAAATCGAACGAGGTTATTCGTTCGAGAAGCTCGCTCGTTGTCATGGTCGATCCGTCCAGAACTGCAACTCAACCTCAAAACCGGCATCCGTCCAGCAGTGATGCCGTATGTGATGCTCGTCTTCCCCCGACGTTGAATCCCATTTGCTTAACGCAAAAAGTACCTTCAGGTCGCCTCGGCGCGTAATCCTCGCCGCGTGGAGCAGCCCGATCGACTTGTCCTTATACAGGACCAAATCGCCGACAACCGCTTCCGCCTCGGTAATCGGTCTGTACCCATCGTCCCCAAGTATATCATCAATCTGTGCGTCTGCATCTTCGGCGTCCAGAACGGCGGTTCGCCGCGACGCAAACACCATGCCGAAGCAATTATATCCTCCACAGGCGGGCTTGCGATTGATCCAATTCCCGCCAAACTTTTTCCGTTGCAGGTCGTACACTCGTCGTTCACGATCGCCCGGCTTGCGTTCGATGAAGTTCGCAATGGGCCGCCCGAGACGCGTTTCAAGGGCAAGCCGTCGTTCACCGCCACCGCCTAGCAAGACCTCTTCGAACATCCGCATCTCCGCAGGGCCGTTAGATTAGCCTCTACGGCACACGATGGCAATCCTGTCGTCACCGCGACTTGTACAAAGCCTTGATGGTCTGAATCTGCCCCGCGTGATAGACATCGTGCATGGCGATGCCGAAGACGTGAGGCCCGATGTCCTTGCCGTACCCCGACTTGGTCCAGCACAGTTCCCGCCGGGGAGCCTCCACGACGGCCTGCATCAACGCCGCGTGTTCGGCATCCAGGAGCTTAACGTAGCTCTTCCATTCCGCGATGCCGAACCGATCGGGAAGGGTGAACCAGTTGCTTCCCTTGAACTCAAACGATCCGCGTTTGTCACCCCGAATCCTCCGCCGGACGGCGTACTTCCAATAGGCACAGTGGACGACGATTTCGGCGATGTTGTGCCGTCCGCGCGCCGGGCGCCACGCCGCCTGTCGGGCATCCACGCGACGAATCGCCCCGCGCAGGTTGGGTCCATGCCAGGCTTTTTTCGAGAACCCTTCCTCGATCCACCGCAAGAGCAAAGTCCGTTCGACCGCGCTCATTGATCAACTCCTATGGCCCTCTACCTCGCATTTCGTCTACACCTTGCACGTCCGACGTTTTCGTCACCCCTCCTCAGTCCAGCGGAAGACTCTCGCCCCGATGAGAAAACAAACCAATCCGACCGCGATCAGGATACCGCAAGGCATCGCCATTTCGGCGGCGGAAAAGTTCCGCCAAATCGCCCCCTCCATGACCAGGATGGACCACTTGACGGGACTCGCGTGGCTGAGCGTTCTCATCCACGAGGGCATGACAAACAAAGGAATCATCCCTCCGCCGATCATGGCCATCACCATGAGGATCGCCCAGCCGATCCCGCCCGCCGATTGCTCCGTCTTGCCCATCACCGAAAGCATCATCATGATGCCCACGAAACACAATGAAACCGAGATGACGCCCATCGCAAGAAGAGCCCATGAATCAGGTCGGATGCCGAAGGCAAGGATTCCCATAAGCAGCAGGGCGATGGGAATCGCGCTGGTGGTGAGCAAACACGCAAGGGCCTTGCCCCCCAGGATGTGCATCCGCCCCACAGGAGCGATGCGCAACCGCACCAGAGTGCCTTTGGTGCGCTCGATGACGAGCGAAATCCCGAAAGCGGCCGCACAGCCCATCACCCCCCAGATGATTCCCTGGGGGAACGAGATTTCGTAGGAATTCTGGGGTCCGCCGCGTTGCACGGCCACGTCCTTGGACTCAAGTTCGAACGTCTGCCATCCGTGGTTCGATTGTTCACCCTTGGGAATCTCGCCAAGAAATCGATCCAACGCGGGCAGGAACCAAAGCAGCGTGGCCTTCGACACGGGGTCCATGTCCTCGGCGCCTTGCACATCCGCGAGAGACTCCTTGATCTGCTCGCGCATTTTGTCAGGATTGGCAAAGGCGTCTTGAATGCCTTGATACATGAATTTGGTAAGGACGCCCTGCAACATCCCCGCCTCCGCGCTGCGCGCCGGGTCGATGCCCGTTTCGATCTTCACCCTCTCTCCGCCGAAGACCTTACCACGCGCATTCCCAAACCCCTGCGGAAGAATGACATATCCCACGCGCTTCCCGCGCCGAACAAGGTCGGTCGCCGTCTGTCGATCCGCGACGTCGACTTCCAACTCCGCCGAGTCCTTGAGTTCGCCGATAAACGACTTGGACCCTTCCGTGTCGTCCTCGTCCACGACCACGATTTTCATGGCCGACGCCCCGCCGCCCTGACCGGAAAACATCGCACCGAAAAAGACCGCGTAGAGGAGTGGGAAAAAGAAGGTGAAAAAGAACCCCACCTTGTCACGCAAAAGAAGCCGCAGGTCCTTGATCGCCAGGGCAATGATGGCGTTCATGCGTCACGAAGCTCCCGGCCGGTCAGATGGAGAAACACGCGCTCCAGGTCCGGCCGCTCCACCCGAAAACGCTGAAGCGGTCCTTCCTTCTGCAAGCGCAACAGCTCCGCGAGGGGGTCCTGGGTGTCCACGCGGATCTCGCCGTCCCCTCGATCAGCGATCAGGATACTCTTGCCTCCATGCGCCGTGATCAACCGATCCACGCTATCGAGCGCGAGCAATCGCCCGTGGTCGATAATGCCGACTCGATCGCACAGCCTCTGGGCCTCTTCCATGTAGTGCGTCGTGTACACGACCGTTCGTCCTTGCTTCTTGAGGGCGAGGATATTGTCGAAGATCGCATTGCGGGATTGTGGATCGACGCCGACCGTCGGCTCGTCGAGCAGCAGCAACGGTGGGTCGTGGATGACGGCCACGGCGATGTTCAGCCTCCGCTTCATCCCGCCCGAATAGGTCTTCACGCGGTCGCGCCGCCGGTCGTCGAGGGCTACGAAATCCAGCGCCCACCCCACACGCTCCGCAAGTCGGCGCCCGGTTAACCCCTGGAGCTTCCCAAAAAAAGATAAGTTTTCTTCGCCTGTCAAGTCGTCATAAAGCGCGAGTGCTTGCGTCGCCACGCCGATCCTGCCTCGCACCTCGGGGCGATCCGGCGAGCCGGCGCCGTCCAGTTCGATCGTACCCTGATCGGGTTTCAACAACCCCACGGCCATGTTAACTGTCGTGGTCTTCCCCGCCCCGTTAGGCCCTAGCAGCCCAAACACCTCACCCTGCCGGATCGACAGGGTTAATCCATCGACCGCGACGTTGGCCCCAAAGGCTTTGCGTATGTTAGTCAGTCGCAACATGTTCGCCGGTATCGTAACGACAGGGTCCCATCGAAGTAACTGAGATTTCTACTCCCGACAACTTTACACTCCGGGCGGAGCTGACGATCGTGCGTCGAGAAACCCTTGGAGCATTACCTGGGCGGCCACGCGGTCCAGCCGGGCCTTACGTTTCTTGCGGGTCAATTCCGCGGGGTCCAGCAGTTCCTTCGCGACAAGGGAAGACAATCGTTCATCCCAGTAATGCACGGGCTTGCCGCTGATCCGCCGTAGCTCTTCGCCAAACTTCCGCGCCGCCTTGGCCTGGATGCCTTCCGTATCATCCATGTTCAGGGGCAGCCCGACCACGAAGGCGTCGATGTCATACTCCTCCACACAAGATATCACGGCCGCGACCTGGTCCGACAGATCGCCCGACGCGGAAATCGTCGTAAGCGGCGAGGCAAGGGTCGCGCCGGGGTCGCTCACCGCCAGCCCGATGCGCTTCGATCCGTGGTCGATACCAAGAAATCGGGGCATGACTTTAAAGAAACAGGAAACTAGATACTAGAGCCTATCCCAAAACCATGCGAGCCGCGAACTTCAGTTCGCGCGGACCCTTCAATTCCCTGGAGCGGCGCTGTGTTCTGCACGTCCGAACATCCGCAAGTCGAGTTTTGGGATAGCTTCTAGAGCCTGGAGACTGGAAACAGCAACCTTGATTCCCAAATCTCAAGTTTCTAGTGCCGTTTCCAAAAAGGCCGATCGGGATATTGCCCCGAAGGGGCGAAACAGATCAGCCCAGGGCAACGCCCTGGGATACAAGGTACGACACCAAGAAAAAGCCCTGTAAGGGCGCAACAAAACGAATTTGAAAAAACTGGACTAACCTTTCAAGAAACGGCACTAGATACTGGAAGCAAGGGACGGCTACCTCGATCCCCGGATTTCCAGTTTCTAGAACTTATCCCAAAACCGTGCGAGCCGCGAACTTCAGTTCGCGCGGACCCTTCAATTCCCTGGAGCGGCGCTGTATTTTGCACGCCCGAACATCCGCGAGTCGAGTTTTGGGATAGCCTCTAGTATCCAGTCCTCTAGTCTCTAGCTTCACGCGTATTCATCCCCGTAGCGTTGGCGGACGTTCTCAACCAGTTCCTTGATCCCCGCGGCATCGCGGCGCGTGCAGATCAGCGTGGCGTCAGGAGAATGAACAATGACCAGGTCGTCAACGCCGATGGTGGCGATCAGATGATTGTCCTCGCAAGCGACGATGTTTCCTCGCGAACCGAGGTGGATCGCCCGCCCGCAGGCTGACACGTTCCCATCGCCGTCGGCCTGGACCACCGACTCAATAGCCGGCCACGATCCGACGTCCACCCAGTGGCATCCTATCTCCACCACCAACACCCGGTCGGCCCGTTCCAGCACCGCGAAGTCAATGCTGATGCGCATCAGGGTCGGATAGATGCTCTCCAATTTGGCCTGTCGAGACTCATTGCGCCACGAGGCGGCGATTTCTTGAATGGAAGCATGTGACTGGGGAAGGTGCTTCTTCAATTGATTGAGAATGGTTGACGCCCGCCAGACGAACATTCCGCTGTTCCAGTAGTATTCCCCGCCCGCGACATACTTCATGGCCGATGCTAGGCTGGGCTTTTCGGTGAACTCCTCTACCTCGAACACGCTCTCCCCCACACGTTCACCCCGATGGATGTAGCCGTAATTGGTGTCCGCGCGAGTGGGCCGGATCCCCATCGTCACCAGCGCGTCGGGGTTCTGTTCCGCCGTTTCAAACGCCTTCTCGACGGCGCCGCAAAAACGGTCCAGCGGCGTGATGACATGGTCCGCGGGGAAAATGCCGATGACCGCCTCCGGATCACCCGCCGCAATGACCGCGGCGGCCAGGCCCACGGCATTGGCCGTGTCGCGTCCGGCAGGCTCGCCGATGAAATTACCAAGTGGAATCTCCGGCAATTCTTTCGTCACCGTGGGCAGGTGCGCCTGGTTGAAAATGATATGTATCTGCTCAGGCTTAAACAGGGCCGCTACCCGGTCGTACGACTGCCGCAGCAGACTCGTCCCCGCGAAGAGCCGGAGAATCTGCTTGGGGCGATCCTTGCGGCTCAGGGGCCACAATCGCATCCCCACTCCGCCTGCCATGATGACTGCGTGTCGCATCGCTGTCGCTCGATGTTGTCCTCGATTGTAGCGTCACCCCTTGAGGGTGACCTAACTGTGGCACCGGTTTTCAACCGGTGAAATCACGGGCTGGAATCCCGTGCCACTCCGTCACCCCACCTCGTCGAAATCAACGCGCTGAAGTTCAGCAAACTCCACCACCCACGACCGCCGCGAACCGTTTTCAAACTGCACATCCACGTGTGTTCGCCGCCCGCCGCGATGGATGGAAAGAATCTGCCCGAGCCCTTGCTGCGGGTGTCGCACCAACGTGCCGATCGTCCACTCCGCCAGGTCTTCCGGCGGGTGCCCCTCGGCCGCCGGCACCGCCGGCGAACGCTTCATCGGCGAACTTTCCGACTCAGGCCATTCTACCCCCGCATCGGGCAGTTCGTCGAGAAACCGGCTTCGCGTGGTGCGTTGAGTGATCCCTCGCTGCATCCGGTACTTGGCCCGCGACATCGTCAGCCCTTGTTTGGCACGGGTCATGCCCACAAAGCAAAGCCGGCGCTCCTCTTCGTCGTCCGCGCCGCTCGCGCCGGGGCTATCCTCACCCCGACGGAAGGGCAGCAGCCCCTCCTCCAACCCGATCATGTAAACGTGGGCAAACTCCAATCCCTTGGCCGCGTGAAGGGTCATGAGCGTCACCTTCCCCCCCTCGCCGCGAACGGAATCCACGTCGCTGATGAGGGCCGCATGTTCCAACCATTCGACCACGGTTGCTTCGGGTTGTTCCTGTTCAAACTCCGACGCGGCGTTAATCAATTCGTCAAGGTTGGCCGAAGGAGCGTCGTCCACTTCGCGGCTTTCATGGTACAGCGCCCGTAGTCCGCTCTGGCTGATGACCGTCTCTAGCGCCTTCCTCGGCGAGTGTTCAAGAACCGGAACAAGCTGCCTCAGCAACTGTCCGAACTCGCGCACTTTCTGGCCCGATCGGCCGAGTGATGAAACCGCCTGATCGTCCGTCAACACGTCGAAGATGCGTCTGCCGCTCGTGTCGGCGCGTTCCTTTAGCCGCTCAATGGTCGTCGTTCCGATTCCCCGCGGCGGCGTATTGATGATCCGCACCAGCGCTACTTCATCCGAGGGATTCACCACCACCCGCAGATAGGCAAGTACGTCCTTGATTTCCTTACGATTGTAAAACTCCACGCCGCGGGCGATCTGGTAGGCGATGCCCGCGCGGATAAAGGCCTCTTCGATCACCCGGCTTAACGAGTTGATTCGGTAGAAAACGGCGATGTCTCCCGGATTCACACCATCGCGAACCCGTCGCAGGATGTCTTCGGCGATCTCACCCGCCTCCTCGTCGCCGTCCTCGCACTCCAACACGCGGACCGCCGGACCTTCATCATTCTCCGTCCAGAGTCCTTTTTCCTTGCGCTGCACGTTCCCCGCGATCAACGCGTCCGCGGCGGCCAGAATTCGCTTCGTCGATCGGTAATTCTGTTCCAGGCGCACGACCTTCGCGTCGGCGTAGTCACGCTCGAAGGAAAGAATGTTGCCGATATCCGCTCCGCGCCAGCCGTAGATGGATTGGTCCGGGTCGCCCGTGGCGCAGATATTCTGGCGACCCTCGGTTAGGAACCTGGCGATCTGGTATTGGGCCGCATTGGTGTCTTGATACTCGTCGATGAGCACGTAGCGGTATCGGTCCTCCAGCTCCGTGCGCAACTCGCCGTCCCGCGAAAGCACAAGGGCCATGCGCATCAACAGGTCGTCGAAATCCAGCCCGCCCATCTCCGTCAGCAGGGACTCATAGCACTCATAGACGCGGGCGATCATCCGCTCCCGCCAGTCGAGGTCCCGCGTCGCGTATTGGGCCGCCGTGAGCATGGCGTTCTTGGCCCGACCGATGTCCTGATCGACGCTCGCGGGCGACAAGTTGTCGGTTGACAGGTTGCACCGCTCAATGGCCGTCTTAATCAGTTTTCGCCGGTCATCGCGATCGAAAATCGTGAAGTTCCGGGGCACGCCCGCGCGGTCGTGATGCCAGCGCAGGAGTTTGGCGCACAGGGCATGAAAGGTGCAAACCGTCATCCCCTCCCCGACGGCCAGGGCGTCGATCCGCTCCCGCATCTCCTTGGCCGCTTTATTGGTGAAAGTAATCGCCAGAATGTGATACGGCTTGGTGACCGTGCGAGCAAGGTTCGCCGCTCGTCGCGTGATGACCCGTGTTTTGCCGCTCCCAGGCCCGGCGAGTATCAGCAACGGCCCGTCGGTGTGGGCGACCGCCTCACGCTGCGGCCCGCTCAAGTCCGCAAACAACTGCTCTACAACAGCATCCGTGCCGCTTTGCATCGTACACGGATATACCCTCGCCCTCGCCTACCGTCCAATCCCTCTCCCCTCTCTTCGTCGCTTCGTCACTCAGACGATTGACGACTCTCCGCATTCGGGCGTTTTGTCTACTGCCCCTCCGAGCCCGCGAGGCATGAGCCCGGTTTTCCTTGGACAAATTCTACTGAGGCAATCGCATGTTCGGACACGCGGGAACGAGGGAGGGAAGGATATGGTTCAAGGCCGGGTCAAAAGAATCGGCCCCGTTGAGCAGGTCGCCGATCATGAGCAAGTCCGCCGGCATGCAATGCCCGCTGCGGTCGGTATCACATTTATCAATGGCGAGTCGCGGCGCGGAGATTCCCAGAAGGTTGTCCAGGGACCTGAAGATGTCATTCAGATTGCTGATTCTGTTTTGATCCGTTTCTCCCGGAAGGCTGCCCATGCAGCAACGCTTATTGCTGCCTATATCACGGATGCAGGTCCATCGGTCCTGCTGGATAGGCCGATCCAGCAGAATCGTCGTATTTCGAGGGTCCAGATTGTCCGGTGTGATGGTGCTTATTTCGGGTATGACATCTTCCGGTTCCGCCGGAATGACGCTGATCTCAAAGTCGTCCGGCTCCAAGTTCGGGCTGAGGGTGGACTTGCTGAAGGTCATTTCGATCGTATCGGAGTTAAGAAGCATTTCCATGTCTCGTGGATCGTGGGCAATGCGTCCATCGATATTGCAATGGTCCGGGCTGCAATACATGAGTTGTCGCGCACAATCGCTCAAAGTGATAATGAGCGACTGTACGGCGGGTAGCGCCTGATTCGGGGGGCTGGACGGGTCGGCGATAAACGTCGAACTGATCTCATTGACCAGGCCGACAACGAACGTACCGCAGGCGTTCGCCGATAATCTTAGGTTCAAAGTGCCGATATAGCGGGGCATCCCCGAATCGGGCACGGAGTCGTTCACGGCCAGGCCGAAGTACCCGTAGTTGATGAACGAATTGTCCACAAGATTGATCGAGTCCAGCCCGTTAAACACGTAATCCTTTCGTGATGTGGTGATAAGCGCCCCGAGATTCGGGTTATGCGGGGAGCACATGCAGCCAATAAGCGGCGAACAGGTCGGGAACGGGGGCGTGCAATCTTCATCCGACATGCAGCCAAATGTGGTCGCGGGCGCGCACCATCCGACGGGCAGGACCGTCCCGTTCTCGAATCCGGTATACCCATCAGCGTTGATTCTGGCTTGAAAAATGCGTACGCCATCCGGAAGGACGATCGCCCAGCGGGACAAAAACATTTCTACCTGGATGACGTCGCCGGGGAATACGGAGATACAGGTGCTCCCTGGGCAATTCGCGTTCGTCGAGCATACCAGGCCGGAATTCACACCCCCGGCGCAAGTCTTGGGCACGAGAAAACTTGTCCCTACGTGGCACTCCGCATCGCTTGCACATGGCTTATCCACATTACCGGTGGTGCATTTGGGCGGCACGAAAGCCAGGTTGCAGGTGCCGGGCGTAAGCGCAACATTGTTGATCCTGACCGCTCTAAGCGAAATAAGGCTGGTTAAGGCCCCGGACCTGCAATCTTCCATCTCCTCGTCACACGGGTCGTTCGGTGGACATGGGTTTCCAGAATGTATGTTACAACTCCCGTTGCTGCACGTATCGATTCCGTTGCAGAAGAATCCGTCGTCGCAATGACTGGTAGTGTTCAAATGGAAGCAACCGGTCATTAGATTGCAGAGGTCAAGTGTGCACATATTGCCGTCGTCGCAATTGACGTTGGTGCCAATGCAAGCTCCGTTGGCGCAAGCGTCGAATTCCGTGCAGGCGCTGTTATCATTGCAGGGGTTGGAGTTGTTGTCGTGAATGCACTCACCCGTCGGAAGCCTTGAATCGTCCGTACAGGGATTAAGGTCATCGCAACTGTGAATAATTCCGGCGGTAGCGCCCTCGTCTTGGAAAACGGCCCCAGGAGCGAGAAGGCCGAATAGAATGATAGGGAGGTTTCCCATCTGCTGCTTCAAGGAGCCGCGGACCAGAATCGTATAGAGGCCTCGATCCAGTCATCGAAGGGCATTCTGACCCGATGCCCTGTCTCGGGCGCGATTCCTTGCCTGATCTTTCTTGTAGTTGGCTTGTAGCGGGGGTTTGTGAATGTTCATGGGGAATTCATTCGCCAATCGCACCATGAACGAATCGTCCCGCCGATCTCCCTCGAATGAATCCAATGGATTCATTCATACCGAATCATTGGTCCGCTAACCGGAGATGTCAAACGCAACCCATCAGGCCCATTATTATTTCAACATATGCGCCATCCCGCTTGAGATTTGATTGCCAATTGTCAATTTCCGTTTTGGATTGACCTCTGTAGAATCGACATTTGAGATCGGCAATGGAGGCATAATGTTTATCCTTAGTCACGGCTTCGATCTCATCGAGTGCATTCGCATCGCCAATGTGATGGCGAACCACGGTCAGCGTTTTCTCAACCGCATCCTTACGCCCTCCGAGCAGGAGCGATCCAGGCAATTCAAGGACCCCGTCCCATTCATCGCCGGTCGCTTTGCGGCCAAGGAAGCGATTCTCAAAATGATCGGCACAGGCTGGCGGGGGGGGATTGCCTGGACGGACATGGAGGTGCTGCCGGACGCCCTGGGTCGCCCCGTCGTGACCCTCAGCGGTGAGACCGCCCGCCTCGCCGCCAAGCTAGGAATCCAACGAATCCTTCTTTCAATCACCCACACCGAACACCACGCCGCCGCTTCGGTCATAGGAACAAGCTGACCAGGCTGATGAGGTTGCATCACGGCGAACGACCGGACATAATCACAAAACCAAGGGGCCATGGCGCAGTTGGGAGCGCGTCTGCATGGCATGCAGAAGGTCGCGAGTTCGAGTCTCGCTGGCTCCATTTTAGCTTTACGCACGCGGATTTTGTCTTCGTATCACCCCTCTTACTCTTCGCCCGCAGGCCGTTTCGTATCCAGTCCAAAGCAAACTCGGTTTTTGTAAAGCGAGCCGCGGGCTCCTGCCCCCGACTCCGATCGGGGGTCAGCCCGCGCGGACTTACAGCCATGGAGCCTGTTTCGGCGTCTGGCAGAGTGCTACACGATCTCCGGTATTGATCTAATTGGCGAGTGAAGGAACGAAGCGCGCGCTTAAAACGCAATGCGCATCATGGCTATCAAGGACAAATCGGGTCTGCAATACCCCGCGCGTCCTGGCCCACTCTGGCCCTTACAAGACCCAAGTCGCTGGCGTTGATATTACCTGTATTATTCGGGTCAGCGCGGACTTGATCCACTACGCCCGGATTAATTGGATTGGTGGGGATCAAGCCTCGCACAAAACCGAGGTCGGTGGCGTTGACACGAAGGTCGCCGGTGACATCGCCCCAAAGCGCGGACAGAATCCGCGAAAGTCCGCCGGCACCGGCTTGGATCGCACCGCCGCCCGCCCCTTGAATGTTGGTGCTCAAGACGATTCGGTGACGGGCAATGTTTGGCAATTCGGGCATGAAGTTGATTTCCAATTTGGTGTCACTCGTCGTTGTCGCCGTCGTAATCACGATGCCGCTCAAGTCCAGTGGCGAATTGTTGATGTCGCTTCCACAAACCGTGACGTTCGCGGGAATTGCCGTCGCGGGATCGATTGCTCCATCAAACGTAACGACGATTTTCTCTACTCCAGTCCGCGGCTCAGAAAACATTCCGGTGTCGGGAATCTCAAGTGCTACGGGGACGGGTAGATTGGGTGAGTGCGTCAGCACCGATTCCCATTTCAACACCGCCGGACCGAGGATGGTTGGGCAATCGACGTGTACTGCAACCAAAGGCGTCTCGTCTGGATCATTGCTGCTAATCGTCAAGTTCCCATCCAAGTCTGCGCCCGCGCATGCCGCACAATTGACGGTTACGCAGACCTGCTTGCTTTGCCCGCCGGAAATCTGGTAGGGGGGAGGCGGATTCAACTGCGCCCAGGTTGGCTTGGAAACGGAGCTTACGCCCAACGAGCTTTGGCCATCGTTGTGAATGGTGAGCACTTGCCCCGTCGGGCAACTGACTACATCGGGATCCAGAAATGGCTGCACGGATGTCCAGTAGTGGGCCAACGCACCGTCGATGGTCGCGTTGGCGGACAGACACACGACGTCGGGATTGGGCCCGCACGCACCGGTGAGCTGCCCCACGACCTGATTCGAAGCATTGACCAACGGCGAGCCGCTGCTTCCGCCGTCCGTCCCCCCGAGAGTGTCCCGACTATAGATCATCTGCCCGCGGGGCAAACCCTGGCACGTCCCCGCGCTCGTATCCACGGTGTGTTCCGAATAGACCTGTGGTCCGAAGATCGGATTGCTCACCCGATGGAGGGCCGCGCCGTTGGTATTGGCGACGGGTACATTGGTGAAGCCCATATACACCGAACCCGCGGGCGGAGCCGTATTGGCTTCCAACAGGGTAAAGTCACCGGAGGTCCCCGTGGCCCGCAGGGTTGCGCCGGACGTCTTGAACGGCCAGCCGGTGTTGCTCGGACAAGTACCGTTGCACGTCGCGGTGCGGAATCGCCAGTAGAACTGAATGCTCTGCGCGGTGCTGTTTGAGTTGATACAATGATTGGCAGTCAGGCAGTAGTGCCGCACCGTCGAAACATCGGTGTCCGCCACCAGCCCGGTGGTGCAGGTGTAGATAAACGGAGTTTGGACCCATTCCATTTTGGCGATGGCGTCCTTGGTGGCGTTGGCCCCGGCGTAACACGACGCATCAACTATGCAGGAGGCATTCTGACAAAACGAGCCTCCGGCCACAGGCGCGATCTCATCCGTAAACCGCCTTCCTATATGGCCGACCTCGGTCACCGTTAGGGAAATCATGCGCAACGCCGCCTCATCGACCGGGCCGCGCACGCGAAATTGCAGAATGCCCTCGGACCCGAACACCGATTCAGTCCAGAACTCGCCCGTTGCATTCGGACCTGTACCGGTATAAGGGCCGAACGCCTCCCCCGCGACGCTGTAGAAATACAACTCCCCATTCGGAGGAAGGGAGACGTCTTCAAGATGCACACGAATGGCGCCCGCATCGGGCGACGTAATCTTCAACGACCACACGAGGCCGCCGTCGGGTGTCACCGAAACAACACCGCCGTTGTCCCGCGGGCCTTGCGCCTCGTCCGGGGTCAGGTCTAAACCCGTGACCTTTACGTTGGGCCGGATGGATTTCACCAGGCCGATTTGCAGCGGAACCACTCTCGCCGGATTCTCCAATGTCCGAATTTCATCCTGGTCAAGCTCGACAACAACGCTCGATTCAAAGGCGGTCTGGGGCAACTCGCTAATCAGCCATTTGTTCAGTTTTTCCTGGCGATCGAGGTATTCCTCGTAGGAAATCCCTTCCAGATGCACCTCCGCCTGCGACTCGACGAATTCGGCAGCGGCAGTGGCCAAGTTCGGACAATGAAATGGAGCTAGTGAATTCGGCTCGACACGGATATCCGGCGGCGTCGCAGTAGACTCGCATCGCCATTTCAGCGTCGAGTTGGTAAAGTTGCTCAGACAGTCGTACTGGCTAACAAGCACCACAACCGTCTGCGTCGATGGCGCCGTCCAGCGAATCTTTGCGTCATCACCGCACCAGTCGTCACTGTAACAGAGCCTCGTCGTCCCGTTCGAGTTCCAGAGGGTGAGTTGGCTGTCGTAGGAAGCGCTGCCTCCGTCCTCTGGGCAGAATGACCACTCATAAGTCCTTCCCGCGACCACGGAATAAAAGGCGTAATCACCGCCGTAGGTATCGTTTGCGACGGTCGCCCACGCCCCGCAGGCCACCGAATGGGTCCCCAATGGGTAATTGAAAAAGAAATTGGCGCATACTCCACTGAGGCACTCGCCGTCAGCCACCTGGTCAGGCGGACCTGCCTGTTCCACGGCCAAGGGCTCCGCGGAGTCAGGCTCGGCAGGCAGCTCAATGGGGAGTTGTGTATCGCTCGCGGCGTGCGAAAACGAATCAAATTGAGGCTTCACCACTCCCGCGGCGACCCAAAGGATCACGAGCAATCCAACCGCCGAACTCAATCCTTTGGAACGGTATTTCCGTCCTGTCATCCAATGTCCCCCTTGGCGACCCCGATTCGGGCCCGTTTTCTTCCGTGACCTTGCAAGGTGAATATATATTCCATGTTCTACTATAGGCAGAATCGGCGAGCGAATTCCTCGATTATCCTATTGGGTTTACAATTTCACTCTCAAAATAGCTTATTGCCTCGGCGGGTCGCACACATTGAGAAGCCCCTAATACATTATCGCGCAATGGATTACGGCTACCAAGCCGTTTCCAAGAAGGTCAATCGGGTATCGCCCCGAAGGGGCGAAACAGAACAGCCCAGGGCAACGCTCTGGGAAACAAGAGGCGACACCAAGAAAGTGCCCTGTAAGGGCGAAACAAGACGATTGTGCGAGAACCGGAATAACCTTTCTGGAGCCGGCGCTAGTATTCATTTCCCAAGGTAGCGGCGCTCATGGAGAAAAGTGAGCCTCGCTTTTGAAATTTCAAATCTGAAATCCTGGCCGCAGAATGCTGGTATTTCATCAACTCTCTTGAGTGACATGCATTCTTCCCGACCTTCAATCAATCTCCCGCCGAAGGGGGTGGAGAGCCAATCGAATCGGAAGATCCGTCATGAAGGGCGTAGCGGCTGACTTTGTCATAGGTCGTGGCCAGGAAGCCGATCAACGGGAATCCGCCGCGCTCAAACGGTGACGGGCCAAGCTGTTCGAGGATGGCCAGCGGTTTTTCCGGTGCCACAACGCGGATGGTCAGGGAGTCAAATTCCGGGCCTGTACGCCAGAAGCTGTCAAGCACATCTTCCAACGGCGGCGAGGTCGGATAGATGGTCGGCACGATCTTTAGCGACGGGGCATGTTCGTGGTCGACATCACGCTCTGTTGGCACGCTAAGTCCTCCACACGACCAAAGACCTCATTCCCAAGCAGCTGCATCTGGCGGAAAAACCGGTGGGTCGTGCGGATTCGTCTTCATCCTCGCCGCAAACCGCCTTACTCGTATGCATCCTCACGCTTCATGTTCCGGCCGCGCGTACCCTGGGACGGCGGATCCGCTTTTTACGCGATCGCTTGGGCACGGTCCGGTCGAGGAGTTTCAGGAGTCCGTCAAATGTTCCTCCGGCCTCCTTCCAGAGTCGTTGCCGTGTCTCCCGAACTTCCCGGACCACGGGATCGTCCATGGGTGCATGTTTACTCGTCATTCGATATCCTCCGGCAGGAGCGTCAATGGCGTCGTTACGATCGGCATCGGCAAGCCGAGTCGCCCGTTCAGTATGCTTAGGTGCCTGATTTTATTCACATTGGCAAGGTGGCGGCAATTCCAGGTAAGCAGAAAATCGACACGATGAAGTGAGGCCATTGCCGAATGATAAGCGTCGCCGGCGGCTTCCGCGGGCATCGCCCGTTGCGCGACGTAGTACTCGGCAACCGTCTGGAGCTCCGCCGGCTCGTCGAGCACAGGAAGATCTTTCACCAATGACAGGGCGCGCTTCGCTTTTGATCGCGGTGCGCTCGCAAGTTCCGCAAGCACGAAACGGGACAGGGTCAATTCAAACTGACCACGGTAGTTGTCCCACCAAGTTCGCGTCGCGGCGCGCCAGGAAGCAGCTTGAACAGACCGGCGTGTCTCATGGTAATAGCTCGGTACGGTCGTTTCGATATAGACAACTGACATCAGGCTACATTCTAAAGACGATTACACCGAATTCAAGCTCAATCCTCCGCGACGGCGTCGCGCGACAACTCGAACAGATCGCGGAGCCCTTCCGTGGATAACTCGGTCAACCATTCCTCTCCGGCGCCGATGACATTGTCGGCGAGATTCCGTTTCTGTTCGAGCAGCACGTCGATGCGTTCCTCCAGCGTCCCGATGCAGACGAACTTATGGACCTGGACCCTCTGGACCTGGCCGATGCGATGAGCACGATCGGTGGCCTGATCCTCCACCGCCGGGTTCCACCAGCGATCAAAATGGAAGACGTGATTGGCCGCGGTGAGATTGAGTCCGAAGCCGCCCGCCTTGAGGGAAAGCAGGAACAACGGAGCGTCTTCGCCTTTCTGAAAGCGCTCCACCATCGCGTCGCGCTGCTGCCGGGGCGTGCCGCCGTGAAGGAAGATCACCTCACGGCGGAAAGAATCCTCCATCAGCTTCTTCAACAGTTCGCCCATTTCTCGGTACTGAGTGAAGATCAGGGCGCGATCGTTCTCCGCCAGAACCTCCTCCAGCATTTCCGTAAGTCGGTCGCATTTCCCGCTGCGCCGGGGGAGTTCGGAACCGTCGCCGAGGAACAAAGCCGGGTGGTTGCATACCTGTTTGAGTTTCACGAGCGCGGCGAGGATCAGGCCGCGCCGCTGGATGCCGCCCGACCGGTCGATCTGGGCGAGCATGTCATTGACCACGGCCTCATAGAGGGCAGCCTGCTCGCGGGTCAGGTTACAGAAAACCTTCATCTCCATTTTCGCGGGCAGATCGACCTCAATGCTGGGGTCGCTCTTGAGACGGCGCAAAACAAAGGGGCGAATCAGTTGCCGCAGGCGCGCGGCGCGATCGGCGTCCTGGTTGCGCTCGATGGGGACGGCGAAGCGGCGGCGAAAATCCGTGGCCGTGCCGAGGTAGCCGACGTTCAGAAAATCAATGATCGACCACAACTCGCTTAGCCGGTTCTCCACGGGAGTGCCCGTAAGGGCCACGCGATGTACGGCCTTAAGGGATCGGATGGCGATGGACTGTTTGGCGGCGGGGTTCTTGATGTTTTGGGCTTCGTCAAGGGCGACGCGGCGCCATTGTACCGCGGATAAATGGTCGAAGTCGCGATGAGTCAACGCGTAGGTGCTTATGACCACGTCGTGCCGGGCGACTTCATCAACGAACTCCTTGCCGGTGCGCCGCTCCACGCCGTGGTGGATCATCACCTTTAATGTAGGGGCGAATCGCTCGATCTCCCGCCGCCAGTTGCCCACCAGCGACATGGGAACCACGAGCAGCGTGGGCCCCACGGCTTTGCCGTCCACGGCTGGTGCGAGAATCCCTTCTCCAGCTGGTGCGAGAATCCTTTCTCGCTCCTGCCGCTCCTGTAGCCACAAGGCGATCAATTGGATGGTCTTTCCGAGCCCCATGTCGTCGGCCAGGCAGGCGCCCAGACCCATCTTGGAAAGAAAGTTCAGCCACTCCAGCCCCTTGAGTTGGTACGGCCTCAACGATCCGTCGAACCCGGCGGGCGGCGCAAGATGTTCGACCTGCTCGTGCTTTTCCGGTGAATTGAGTAAGGCGTCGATCCAACCATGGCTGCGCAGGTCGCCGACGGGCAGACCGGTGCCTACGTCCTCCGCGACGTAGCACTGTCGCAACGCTTCCAGCACCGTCGTAGTTCCGCGACCGCGCCTTTCGAGAAAAGCGAGCGCGGTTTCGAGATCGGAGGGCTGTACCTCGGTCCATCGGCCGCGCAGGCGCACCAGCGGCTCCTTTTGAGCGGCGAGCAGGGTGATCTCCTCGGGGGAAAGGTCGTCATCGCCAAGAGCCACGCGCCAGTCATAGGCCACGAGGGCGTCGAGACGCATGCGCGTCGCGTCAACCGAAGCGTCAGACTCCAGAGGTTTGATGTCCAGTCTCATTCGCAATTTGCGGCGATCCTCGCGCCACCATTGCGGGGTCCAGACGACAAATCCTTCCAATTCGAGAATCGGCGCCGCGTCGCGCAGGAAAGCATAAGCCTCGCCGACCGACAACGAGCATTCGAGGGGACCGGAAGGTTCAGCGCATTGCAAAAAGGGGGGGAAGTGTCGCGCTGCGAGAGCAATATCCGCCCGGAGTTGCTCGCGGGCGTTGTCGAATGGGCGCGGAAGAATCCGCGGATGAACGCCTTGCGGGGAGGCCAGATCGACGGCGTCAACAATCAGGGCGGGATCGCTCATGGCCTGCATGTGGAAGGTCAGCCGCCACGAGTGCGAATGGAGATCGGCGATGGAAGAGTCCGGACCGGGTGGAACCAAACGAATACAAGTGCGGCTCGACCGCTGGGGCGCGGGCGGCTCCAGCCGCCCAAGCCAGCCGCGAACGGCGCGATGGATGGCCGCCCCGTCCTCCCGGGTCGCGTCAAGAATGGGGTTGTTGCGGACCAAAGAGCGCAGCCATTGAATCTGCAACGATTGCTTTTGCATGGATGGATCATGGAGGGCGTGGGCCAACTCGTCGCCTTCGAGACAACGGCGCACCAGGGCGTCGATGGCCATCCACAGGAAACTTTCCACGAGGCTGGAAGCTTGCGGGGGTCCATCGGCGGTCTCCACACATCGACAAACGGGGGGCATGGAGGCGATCAAGGCCGAAAGCCGTTCTGACGAGAGGCTGTCACTCACCACCATCCGCCAGAAGCCGAGGTATTGGCCGTCGCCCGCATGGTGGATATCGGGGACGAAACGCTGGGCCGCCAGAAGCTCCATAACCAAAGACGCCACGCGCGACCAAAAGAGAAACGAGTCGCCGCCGCCGACTTCCGCGCGCGGCAGAGACACCCTGGCGGTCAATAGATCGACGGCGTCGGAAACCGAAAAGCCCAGCGTGGCCACTCGGCACGGGACGAGGACAACGGTGGGGGGAGGGAGAATAGTGACAGGCGGTGCAAGTACCTGCTCTTCGCGGTTCGACGCAGGGACCACGGCGCCGTCGGCAAAAGATGTCCCCGGAACGTTATTTGACGGAACCAACTCACCATCGGCGTGCGGCAGCCGAAGGGTCAGTTCGGAGTCAACGGCGGCGGTGACGAGAAGCGTATCCCAAATGTCGCCGACGGCCAGGCGAAGCTCGTCATGGCTGACCGTCGCCGCACCCCTGCCCCCGCCCCAACCCCCTCCTTCTAAAGGAGAACTGATTGACTCCCCCCTTACCAAGGGGGGACCAAGGGGGGTCAAGGATGAATTCGCATTCACCGAACGCTCGCCCCACAGATGGAACGAAGCGTCCAGCCAGATGGCATGTAAGATCATCATCACGGCCCGCCGGAATCCGAACCCCAAGCGCAAGCGCGGGGTCGATCAGTACCGCGACCGTCAGGGAGCGGCATCGCAGCTCCGGCGGACCCCCGAAACGCCGAACCCCCCAGTGTACCAAGGCCGGTTGGTTCGTCCAGTTTGCGGGATCGTGTACCCAGGAGTACCAATGCGTACAACGCCCTTGCCGGCTGACAGCAGCACCCTTTGGAGAACGATTTTGGACACATTGCTGGATCGTTTTTGTCGGTACGTGAGGGTGGAGACCACGGCCATCGAACAGACGGACAAGTATCCCAGCAGTCCGGGGCAGCTCGAACTGGGCAAAGTGCTGGTTGCGGAGCTTCAGGCGATCGGGGTCAAGGACGCGGCCGTCGACGAGCACGGAATCGTCATGGGCACCATCCCGGCCACGGTGAAGGGCGCGCCGACCATCGCCTGGATTTCGCACATGGACACCTCGCCGGAGTTCACCGCCAGGAACGTCAAGCCCGTCATCCACAGAAACTGGGACGGCAAAGATATCACGCTTACAGCCGACAAGTCGAAGGTAATCCGCGTTTCGGAGGTGAAGGGCCTCGCGGACCTCAAAGGCAAGACGCTCATAACGACCGACGGCACAACCCTCCTTGGCGCGGATGACAAGGCCGGAGTGGCCGTCATCATGACAGCCGCGGATCAGATGTTGTCCCAACCCCAAATCCCACACGGACCCATTCGAATCATCTTCACGTGCGACGAAGAGGTGGGCCGGGGAGTGGACAAGCTCGATCTGAAAAAAATCGGCGCGGTATGCGCGTACACGCTCGACGGCGAAACCATCGGCGAGCTGGACAACGAGACTTTCTCAGCGGACCTCGCCGTCGTGACCATCACCGGGCGCAACATCCATCCCGGACTGGCCACGGGGAAAATGGTCAATGCCATCCGGCTGGCCGGCGTGTTCCTCTCCCGGATGCCGTGGAAAAAATTAGCGCCGGAGACCACGGCCAACCGCGACGGGTTCCTCCATCCTTACGTCATCGAGGGCGGCGTGCATGAAGTGAAACTGCGCATCATCCTCCGAAGTTTCGTCACCGCCGAACTTGCGGAACACGCGGTCGTATTGCAACAAATCGCCGATTCCATCCTCGTCGAGCATCCCCAGGCAAAAATCGACATCGAAATCAAGAAACAATATCGCAACATGCGCGAGTCGCTGGAGAAGGAGCCGCGAGCGGTCAAGCTTGCCGCGGAAGCCATTCGTCGCGTCGGGCTGGAGCCGAAGTTTCAGTCCATTCGTGGAGGGACGGATGGATCACGCCTGAGCGAGCTTGGCCTGCCCACGCCAAACCTGGCCGTCGGCATGCACAATTTCCACTCCCCTCTTGAATTTGCCTGTCTGGAAGAGATGGAAACATCCGTAAAGATTCTGATCGAATTGGCCCAACTCTGGGGCAACGAGAAATAAATCCGCGGGGACGAACTCGTCCACGTCCGATAGAACCCCGCTCGGGAACCTACTCTCCAAACAACTATCCGGACTGCATCGCTACGATTCCGTCCACGTCAAGTACCGGTCTACCACAACCGAATGGATGGAGGCAGTCTAGTCGGGAGTAGTTTTCGTGTACGAAGAACTCAACGCACAGCTCGCCGAGGCCAGGGAGCGCCTGGATCGGTTAAGCCAACTCCGGGCGTCGCTCGCTCCGGCACGGGAGCAGCTCGCCACCGAAGCCCATCGCGTGCGCCAGATCGAAAACTGTCTCGACGAAGTAGAAGAGAAAATCAAGACGCTGGAGTCATTCTCCTTCCAGAGCTTGCTCGACTCATTGCTATGGAAAAAGGAGGGGAAACTGAATTACTTGCGCGAAGAGCTGGCGCGTTTGGAACCGGCCTGCGAAACAGGGGAGCGGACCCTGCTCGAATTGGATGCGGCCGTCAAAGAGATGGAGGCCGAGATTGCCGCGCTGAGCGACGCGGAAAAGACCTACAAGGACCTGTGCGACCAAAAGTGCGAGCAAATCCTTTCCGACCACAGCGAGTCGGCGGTGGAACTGGAGGGAATATCCGCCCAGCTCAACGGCCTGAAGAGTGAGCGACAGGCCCTGCGCAAGTGCCTGCAGCTCGGAAAAAACCTCATCGAAAGGATCCTCAGCAGGAACAAAGCCCTTGGCCGTGTGGAGAACAAGATGATGCACGGCGGTCCGCTCGGCGTGCTGGGGGCCGTCGCGGTCAATGCTGTTCATCGTAAGACCGCCGCCCCGGTCATCAATCGAGCGAGGGAAGGCCTGGGGGAATTCGCCCATTGCCTGGAGACCCTGCCTATGGCCGCGGATTCCGAGCGCGACCGCGAACTCGTCCGCATGGCCTCAGTCCTTGCACAGTCAGGGGCCGATCTGAACGGCAACGAAACGCAGTCCGTGCTGATCGACCTGATTCACCAGGCGCAGGGACTCGTCCAGTCCAAACTCGATGAGGTGGAACCGATTGTCGCGTCACTGGAAGTTGATCGCACCGCAATCATCGAACGCGCGTAGGGGGCTGCGTCGTCCTAGTGCCGTTTCCAAGAAAAACGATCGGGATATTGCCCCGAAGGGGCGAAACAGCTCAGATCGATCGGCATATCGCCCTGAAAGGGCGAAACAGAACAGCCCAGGGCAACGCCCTGGGAAACAAGCGACAACACCGTGGAAAAGCCCTGAAAGGGCGCAACAAGTCGAATCTGTAGAAACCGGAATGACCCTTCTGGAAGCGGTACTAGGTGTCAGACCACTGGGGTATGCCCACTTCAAAGTCCGCCCGTCCGCCGAATGGAATTCGTCATTCGCATTCCAACGACCTATACTCCGCCTCCGTGTTCTACATCGACCCGCACATTCACATGGTCTCGCGGATCACCGACGACTACGTGCGCATGAGCCGCGCGGGCTGCGTCGCCCTGAGCGAGCCGGCCTTCTGGGCGGGGTTTGATCGCGGATCGGCGGAGGCGTTTCGCGATTATTTCCGGCAGCTCACCGAGTTCGAACCCAGAAGGGCGGCTCAATTCGGCATTCATCATTTATCCTGGCTGTGCATCAACGCCAAAGAGGCCGAAAACGTGGCCCTCTCGCGCGAGGTCCTATCCATCATTCCCCAGTTTCTCGACCGGCCCGGCGTCCTGGGCATCGGCGAGATCGGGTTGAACAAGAACACGAAAAACGAAGCCACCGTCTTCCTCGAACACATCGACCTGGCCATGAAGACCGACGAGTTGATCCTTGTCCACACCCCGCATCTGGAGGACAAATACAAGGGAACGCGCATGATCCTGGACATGCTCAAGAGCGACCGGCGGATCAATCCCCAGCACGTCCTCATCGACCACGTCGAGGAGCACACCATCAAGCCGGCGCTGGACGCGGGGTTTTGGGTGGGAATGACGCTCTATCCGGTGACCAAGTGTACGCCGGACCGGGCGGTGGACATGGTGGAGCGATTCGGGACCGACCGGATCATGGCCAACAGCGCGGGCGACTGGGGCCACAGCAACCCCATGAACATGCCCGACTTCATCCGCGCCCTTCGCAGCCGCGGCCACGACGACGCCACGATCCGCAAACTGGTCTACGATAATCCCCTCTGCTTCTTCTCCCAGGCTCGGAGATTCAACTTCAAACCCCATGACCTCGGACAACGCTGAAGCAAACTCGGTTTTTGTAAAGCGAGCCGCGGGCTTCAGCCCGCGCGGACCTGCGGCCATGAAGCCCGTATCGGTGTCTGGCAGAATGCTACAGGATTTTCGATATTGCTCTGGTGCCGTTTGCAGAAAAGCCAATTGGGATTTCGCCCTGAAAGGGCGAAACAGCCCAGATCGATCGGTATATCGCCCTGAAGGGGCGAAACAGGACAGCCCAGGGCAACGCCCTGGGTAACAAGGGACGACACCAAAGAGAAGCCCTGTAAGGGCGCGACAAGGCGAGTGTGGAAAAACCGAGCGAACCTTCCCTGAAACGGTATTATTGCCGTTTCCTAGAAGGTCGACCGGGATCTCGCCCCGAAGGGGCGAACCAGCTCAGATCGATCGGCATATCGCCCTGAAAGGGCGAAACAGGACAGCCCAGGGCAACGCCCTGGGAAACAAGGGACGACACCAAAGAGAAGCCCTGTAAGGGCGCGACAAAACGAATGTAGAAAAACCGAGCGAACCTTCCCTGAAACGGTACTATTGCCGTTTCCTAGAACGTCGACCGGGATCTCGCCCAGAAGGGGCGAACCAGCTCAGATCGATCGGCATATCGCCCTGAAAGGGCGAAACAGGACAGCCCAGGGCAACGCCCTGGCAAAGTAGGCACGACACCGAAGAGAAGCCCTGTAAGGGCGCGACAAGGCTAATGTGCAAAAAAAACCGGATTAACCTCTCTTGAAACGGCAATAGAATGCGATTTCAACTCGACGAAGCCATCCAGCATTTGCGGCGCACGCCGACCCTGCTTCGAGAGATGCTGACTGATCTGCCCGACAATTGGACAAGGAGCAATTACGGCGAAGGCACCTTCAGCCCCTTCGACGTCGTCGGCCACTTGATTCACGGAGAGCGAACCGATTGGATCCCACGAGCGAGGATCATCCTCGAACATGGCGAGCAACGACCGTTCGAGCCGTTCGATCGTTATGCGATGTTTGAGGCCGACAAGGGCAGGACGATGCTCGAACTTCTCGACACGTTCGCCATGCTCCGCGCGGAGAACTTGATCGCCCTTCAGGGCATGAAGTTGACGGCGGCAGAACTCGCCCTCACCGGTACTCACCCCGCCCTCGGCCGGGTGACGATGGAGCAACTGCTGGCCACATGGGTGGTCCACGATCTCAACCACCTCGCCCAGATCGCCAAGGCCCTCGCCTTCCAATACACCGACGCCGTCGGCCCCTGGCGGGAATACCTCACCATCCTCCGCCCGCCGCTCACACGGATGGATCGTTGATGCTGGAGCGTGAATCGCCGCCAGGAATCCGTACCGCGAGTGTCAGCGAGCGGCCCTCAATTAGTTTGGCGAAGCGACCGAGCCCTGCCGGTATGCAAATCCCTACTCCCGTGCCCCGTCATTCCCGCGAAAGCGGGAATCCAGCTTCGTAGACTCGTAGTCGACACGCCGGTGCGTGAATCCCTTCTCGCACCCACGGGCTGCACTCGGGAGGGCGAGACTCCCGCCGAGCCTCCGTCCGGCGTCCCGTAGGGACGCCACGAACCTAGCCCCCCAGTTCACTGGGGGGTCAGCGTCGCAACTAACAACTCTCTCCCCTCTCCCTGTTTCAGGGGTCAGACGAGCCGACCAAGGCGGGAGCGTCCGGGAGGGTCCGAGGGGCCGGGGGTGAGGGTCGTCATTCCCGCGCCCCCGTCATTCCCGCGAAAGCGGGAATCCAGTTCTGCCGGTGCGTGAATCCCTTCTCGCACCCACGGGCTGCACTCGGGAGGGCGAGGCTCCCGCCGAGCCTCCGTCCGGCGTCCCGTAGGGACGCCACGAACCTAGCCCCCCAGTTCACTGGGGGGTCAGCGTCGCAACTAACAACACTCTCCCCTCTCCCTTCGGGAGAGGGGCCGGGGGTGAGGGCCGTCATTCCCGCGCCCCGTCATTCCCGCGAAAGCGGGAATCCAGAATGTAAGTCCGGCCGGCGACAAGACAACAATCTCATCGATCCCGAAGGGGTCCACGAGAGTAGCCAGGGGTAAGTCCGCCGTTGGCGGATGTTCGACGCGACCGAGGAGGAAGCGTCGAGACCGGAATACGATACCCCAAATCCCTCTCCCCTCTCCCTGTTTCAGGTTGAGGAGCCGGGCGTGACGGTGATAAAAGGAGTGCCACTGCTGTGTCAGCAGTGCGTCCCGCAATCCGATCTCAAACGAGGCTACGCTCGGGCTGTCCATCGCCCCGAAGGGGAGACGGACTGTAGCCACGGGTGAAGTACGCCAAAGGCGGACGGAACCCGTGGATCCATGTGCATTCTCGCGATCCCGCCCCGGACGGGGCGGAGGAAACTCGGGGCACCGCGCATCACGCCGTTCCACTCGTCAAAGTCCCGTAGGGACGCCACGAATTCATCCCACCGTTTCAACGATGGGATACCGTCGCGTCCCCAAATCCCTCTCCCCTCTCCCTGTTTCAGGGGTCAGACGAGCCGACCGAGGGTCAGACGAGGCGACCAAGGCGGGAGCGTCCGGGAGGGTCCGAGGGGCCCGGGGGTGAGGGTCGCCTTTCTAGTTTCCAGTTTCCAGTCTCTAGTTTCTAGCTCCCGCCTCCTCCACGATCTTGATCTCCTCCTCGGTCAATCCGTACAACTCATACACAAGCTGGTCAATCTGCCGGTCCGTCGCGTCGATCTGCCGCTGGAGGGGGCTCCTTGTCATTCGGCGTCGTCCGTGCTTTCGGATTCGGCTTCTGGTTCGTCGGCCCATTGTAAATCCGCTTTCCAAGGTTTGCTCTTGTACACTCTATCGGTTTCGTCGTGGTACTCCGCGCGAATGGCGATCCGACCGCGAAATCCCTCCTCGCGAAGCCTAGAGAAGAGCGCCTTGCGATCAATCCACGCCTGACAACTTCGTCCCGGGCGAAGTTCGTGCGGGAAAGTCATCTGCCTAAGAATATCTTTCCACACAAGCGATTTGCCATCTGGTAATCGGATGACAGGCACTTTAAGCAGGACTGGCCTTTCACCCTCATTGACAGCCTTCAGAAAGACCATAGGCTCGCCCAACTGTCCGCTGTGACCCGTCACCATCCCGTGGGAAAACTTGACGCGGATCCGAGGGAATCGCAGCCGACGCTGTTCGTACCAGACGTACGTCGCTAGCGCCGCACCCCAAATCGCCACAATAAAAGTCCCGATTTCAGACACGACCTTCCAGTCCAGAGAGCCAATGATCACCATTATTACGTTGCTCCCTCGACGATCTTGATTTCCTCGTCGGTCAGGCCGTACAACTCATACACAAGCTGATCAATCTGCCGGTCGGTGGCGTAGATCTGACGCTGGATCGCCATTTTTTGCACCGGCTTGCGTCTAGCGGTTTCGTTGTGTATAATACTAATGCCCGACAGCAGGTGAACGTCGGCTCCATGCCGTGTGTTCGGACGCTTGTCGTCTGAGCCTAGCCTGCTGGGGGCAATATTTTCTCAAGCGTCAACGGGTTGTCGTCCGTGTACCATTCGCCGTATTCCCTGTCGCGTGTGTCGTCCAGGTCCATAATGATCCGATACGCCGGTCGCAGCAACTCGAAGAACCGATCTTCGCCCCGTTCGTAGATACGCTGCAACGCCCATAAGTAATAATCGACTACCTGCAACCCGCCGAACTGGTGCGGCTCAGCCGACTGGAGGTCGGTTGGTTTGTCCGACGCGATGCCGTATTTCGCCTCGAAGTTCACCTTGGCCTTCTGAATCGCGAGCGCCATCGCCTCGCGCCTCCCCCATTTTGCGTGCTTTGCGAAGACTATCCGGTTTTGGTCCGCCTTGTGAAGGATGTTGCGGAACAATCGTGCGACCAAGTCGCCGTACAGGTTACGGAGGTTCAGTTTCTGACCGCCGCGTACCGCAGCGACTCGCGCTTGCTCCGCGAGTCGCTGTTTTCGACGGATCGCAATAAACACCCTGGCCCTTAGCATCGCTAGCCTGGCCATTACGTCGCGCCGAACCTCCGGCAGGTCTTTGCTTGCATGAAACGATCGGGCGGTCTTGCCCGCGTCCGTTCGCATCGACGGCACACCTCGAAAGTACGGATCCCCGAGTAGCTCGGTTCGCAGTTCTCTGAGAAGTGCGTCCGCAAAGTCGGGGTCAGGTACCTGGGCCACGCCGACCATAAAGACTTTCGACACGCCCGATTGTCCAATGATCATTCTCCCGCGCCGGTCAAAAAGCGTCAGGTCGCCCGCCTCGTCAACGAAAAAGTAATTGATGTGTCGGTCTTCCATCATTGCGTCGCCTCCTCCACAATTCGGATTTCGGCGTCGGTCAGGGCGTGGAGTTCGTAGACGAGTTGGTCGATTTGGCGGTCGGCGGAGTCGATCTGCCGCTGAATTGCCGTCTTGTCCGTTGGCACCTTCGCCGCCGCAAGCTGCTTGTGATGGTCGAGCATTGCACTCCGAAGAGCGAGGCTCCCGCCGAGCCACGGTCCGGCGTCCCGTGGGGCGCCACGAACTTAGCCCCCCAGTTCACTGGGCGGAAACCGTCACGACGAATGACTCTCTCCCCTCTCCCTGTTTCAGGGATCAGACGAGCCGACCGAGGGTCAGACGAGGCGACCAAGGCGGGAGCGTCCGGGAGGGTCCGAGGGGCCGGGGGTGAGGGTAGAATTCCGCGAGTGTCAGCGAGCGGTCAGCGGTCCACCTTCCGATCGGACGTCTCCGGATTGCTCGATTGACGAAGGCGGCGCGTAGTGTCCAGGGCTTCTTTTATGACTTGTCTGCGTTCGTCGGTAATAACCAAGTCTTTCAGATCAATGTTTGATTCGATAAAGTCAAAATGCTGGCGACAAAGAAGGCATATTGAAATACTCTTCAAATCCGGGTCTTCCATGACGCTGATTAATGCGCGTACGAACTCTGGATCATAATTTTGCGCACCCATTATTTTCGCGTCCATTACGTAGATGAAGCGTGGCCGTCCGGGTGAGGCGCCAACCTCTTTCAGTCGAGTAAGCATACGACTCGAAGGTTCGCGTCTTAGCTTTTGGCACTCTTCTATTAAGCGATCAATTATTGCCGCCTCCATCGATGCAGAGCCGACATCTGCCGGCGGCGCGTGGTACCAACGATAAAGTGCGTCTCCATCTAGTGCCCCCATGAGGACAGACAAGGCGTCGGGCCTCAGGACTGGCATGGTCACCAGCCAGTCCAGCATTTTGCGAAATTCCTCGCCCGACCGGGGTTTATTGATCTCCATCAACATCGGGGCGTTCAGTAGGGAACCGGGGGTTTCAGTCCTGAGCAGGATTCCGAGGGCAGTCCTCCAGCTATGCGCCGGAAAACGTTTTTGAATAGCATAGAACCCAGCGATCCTGACCATCGGATATTTCGTCTGACAAGCCATTTCCTCAAGGAATCCGAGATCCGCAGCGCCGATGATCTCACCGAGTTGCTCGCATCGTTCCAGCGTTTCTAGAGCGGAGATAGTAAAATCTGTCTCTTGGAGGCTTTTCTCCAATTCAGCCCACGTCGCCAGCTCGATTTGTCGAGTACGAGTAGTCGAACTGGCAATCACGAGCGCCAATCCCAGCGCTATCACAGCTAACAATGTGCATAGAAAGCTACGCGCCCCGGCAGACGGCATGAACGTGTTCCTCAGTATCCTAATGGACCTGTGCACCTGCCACAGTCTTAGAGCCGGGTGCCGGGTGTCGTGCTCATGCTTACGTGGGCATGTTTGACATTCATTCGTGTGCCACTGTTGGAACAACAGTGCTTAATTGTGTCGCCGCCCCAGCACTGGCAGCGCAACCTGCGTCGGCTTGGCAACCAAGTCATAGTCTTGACGCCCGACGCATCGAACAATGACGAACTCTCCCGGTCGCGCATCGCGCGATTCGACATACGTCACACTGTCCACGCTCGGCGCCTGCCCCTGATGCCTCGCCGTCGCCACAACCATTCCTTCATGCCTTTGTGCCTTGTTGCCTCCTTGCCTCCCTGCCTCGTCCACCAACACCTCAAACTCCCGTCCCACACGCTCCTCCGCCAGCGCGAAGGCCACATCCTGCTGAGCGCCCATCAGTGCTTCGACCCGCCCCTGCTTGACCGACTCCGGAATCTGCCCCGACATCCGCCCGGACGGAGTCTCCGCCTCCAGCGAATAGGGGAACACACCCAGCGCATCGAATCGAAACGCCCTGACGAACTCGACCAATTCTTCGACTTGCTCCTCCGTCTCGCCGGGAAACCCCGCGATCAACGTCGTGCGGATCGAAACTCCGGGAATCCGGTCACGAATTTTCTGCAACAACCGCTCGGTGGTCGCCCGGTCCACGCGGCGGTGCATGGCCTTGAGCATCTTGTCGTTGATGTGTTGCAGCGGGATGTCGATGTATTTGCAGACGTGTTCACAATCCGCGATCGCGTCGATCATTTCGTCGCTGAGCACCGACGGATAAACGTACATCAGCCGCACCCAGCGCAGCCCGTCCACGGTATTCAATTGCCGCAGCAGCCCCGCAAGCCCGACATCAAACCTGTCCTCGCCCATGCCATAGCTGGTCGTGTCCTGCCCGATCAGGCTGATTTCGACGGCCCCGTCGCTCACCAGCTCCCTTGCTTCCGCTAGAACCACTTCCGGCGGCTTGCAGTGCATGCGCCCGCGAATCGACGGAATCGTGCAGAAGGTGCACTTCTGATCGCACCCTTCGCTGATTCGAAGATACGCATAATGTCGGGGCGTGATCCGCAGCCGTGCCGTATCGAGTTGGATAAACGGGTGGTAATCCGAAAGATAGACATCCGTCGTCCGCTTGGGCTTCTTTCCGTTCGCGCCCAATACGGCGCGAACGATGTCATCACGGTTGTTTACCCCGACTAAGGCATCGACACCTCTGATCCGTTCGAGTATGGCCTCCTTGTCGCGCTGCACCAAACAACCGGCCACGACCACTCTCTTGAGAACGCCGTTTCGTTTGCGCGCCACGGCCTCTCGAATGACTTCATCAGCTTCAGTCCGAGATGCCTCCAGAAATCCGCAGGTGTTGATGACCGTCACTTCGGCGTCATCTTCGTCTGCAGTGATGGCGCACCCCGCCTCGGCCAGCTGCCCGAGCATCTTCTCGGAGTCCACCAGGTTCTTGGCGCACCCTAAAGAGACGAATGAAACTCGTTTCAAATCCGACATATTCCAAACCGATCTACAAACTTGCCCATATTGTAACAGAACCGCCCGCGGCCGCACCGTGCCCTTGTGTGGTCCGCGCCGTACATGTGTGTGGTCCGTGTTGTACTTGCTGTGCTCGCTGTTGTACCTGTTGTACAAATAAAGCGGCCCGCTGGGTTTTCAAGCTCCAGCGGGCCTTAGGATTCGTGCTGCCGTTAGCAGCAGCGTCTGCCGCTACGGCAGCCTACCTATCTTCGATTCCAATGACCACCTCCCTCTTGAACACGGGACTCCCGAAACCATGGTGCATTTTACCCCAACGGCCCGGATTGACCCTTCCCGCGGGTCGTCACCCACAGGCCCATCGCGCATCAGTCGTCGTCACGGCCAACGCTCGGCGAGTTTACGCTGTTCGTCCGATAGCGCCCGTTTTCGCGCCATGGAGGCGACAACGATCCCTCACAACTCATAGTTTATCAGCGTACAAACCCATAATCCAGCACTTTTTCCGTCGCAACTATTACGTTAATAGGTCATCGAGTAAAGTGAGGCTTATCTATGGGAGATCTCGCTATCTCCCATATTTGGGTGTATTGTCAGAATTCCGCTAGGATTAGCTGCCCGGCCGCTGTCGCGGAGCATGGATACCAAGAACAAACTTGTTAGTGCGGAAACGATTGAACAGCAAAGGCAACGGACGTTCGAATATCGGTGTTAGGCGGAAACGGCTCCGGACAGAATGGGGGCAACGGTGGCAGTTTCTTGGCCGTTATCTCCGTGATCCGAAAACGGTAGGGGCCATCGCGCCAAGCTCTCAGGCGCTTGCCGAGGCGTTGAGTCAGCCGTTTAGAAACTCCACTGGCCCGGCCTCCGTCCTTGAAGTCGGGGCCGGAACCGGACCCGTCACCCGCTATTTGGGCACGATCCTTCGGGCTGGTGATTCGCTGGATATCTGCGAAATCAACCCCGATTTCGCGGACCTGCTCGAACGCGATGTACTGTCAAACGCACATTTCGCCCCGTTCGTAGCTGAGAGCCGTGTTAGTTTGCTCCGGCTGCCGGTCCAGGAATTGCCGGAGGACAAACAATACGACTTCGTAATATCCGGTTTGCCGTTGACCGCTTTCGACTTGCGGGATGTGCAGCATGTCTTCAGGGTCGTCCGCCGATGCCTGAAACCCGGTGGAATCTTTAGCTATTTTGAGTACTTGGGATTGCGGCGCACCTCTCGAACGTTGGCGATCGGAAAGCGGCGAGCGAGAATTCGCGCCGTCTCCGCCTCCCTCACCGAGAATCTTCGACAGCATCGAATAGCCACAAAGACAGTGCTACAAAACCTTCCCCCCGCGGACGTCCATCATCTTTGTTTTGACTTGCACGTCATCAGGCCGAACCCGACAACCTAACGAATTCCTTTTGTTTATGGGCTGCAGCGCCCGCATTGGTCGCGGCAAGTCCCGGTGGAAGCGCACGCTCCGCTGGGACAGTGCGTGTTGTTGATGCATGGCTCGCCGACATTGTCGCCACTGGTACAAACCTTCACGCACATTCCCGGGCAACCTGTACACGACCCTCCGCAGGTCACTGTGGATGGGCAGGGACACGGACCGCTGAAAACGTACGCAAACCCCTTCACCGCATCCACCACGGAGGCAATGTCCAGGGCGTTGACGCTGGCGTTCAACTCCGGCAGGTTGGGCTGTACCTGTACTCTCGCCTTGATCGGCGCGCCCGGCAGACTCTTGAACTTGTTGACCAATTGGGCGACGTCGATGGCATTGGGCTGATTCGTGGTCGAAGGCGGATTGTAAGGCTCTTCCACGTCCCCGTAACGGCGCGTGTACATCGTCACAGGGGCGGACGCAGCGGTGCAGGTGTCCTCAACGCCCTTGCAAACGACGGAGAAGACTTCAACCTCATAGGCCGAACTGGGAACGATCTCCGCGCCGATTACGTGGAACAATCCTTCACCGCCAAAGTCGTGATAATAGGGTTCGCACTGCAACCGGGCGGCGCGGTAGGGTCCGCTCTGTGGGGGGCCCTGGGACTCGTAGAACGTCCCCGGTTTGCCCACCCAGCGGGCGCAACCGCCCGGATCGCTGCAAGTGCCGACCTCAAAGCCCGAAAAATCCGGCGGCGGGAATTGCGACAAGTTGGCCGGAATCGGATGCTGCAGGTCGATCATCGTCACCTTGATGGCCGTCTGTCCGGGCGTGGCCGTGGCCGACGGCGGAGCGCTGAACGAGATCGACCGCGTCTTGTCGCCTTCCGGATCGGGGACGACCGCCACCGGCGGGTCGCAAAGATCGCCGATGCCGTCGTCGTCCGAGTCTTCCTGCATCGGATTGGCCGCCGTCGGGCAGTTGTCGCATACGTCTCCAAACCCGTCGGTGTCCAGATCGGCCTGATTCTCGTTGGATGCGCTCGGACAGTTGTCGCATACGTCTCCGACGCCGTCGTCGTCCATGTCGGCCTGATTAGGGTTGGGGATGTTGAGGCAGTTATCGCAGGCATCCGGAACTTCGTCACCATCGGCATCCAGTGCAGTTTGCCGAACGACGATATAATCCCAATCAACATCGCCGCTGATGCCTGGGTCAGAAAAATCGTCACCCCATTGAAAACCGCTCCATCCTGGAAGTGGAACTGCAGACGTACTCAGAGCAAGGACTCCGTCAATATACACATCGAATTGATCGCTGTCGAAGGGAGCAACGATCCGATAGGTATGAAACTGAAATACATCCACGCCGATAAAGGATTGTTGTGAGTCGGTTACTTGCACCCCGTTGTTCCTAAACTGCAGCCCGTAATACTCGCCGTCGTACATTTCGAAGAAAACTCCTCCTGTTCCCTCGATCTGGAGTATTCTCAGACGAAATTCAGCGACGGTGGTCTGGTTGGGATCCAGAGCCGCACCTCCCTGGTTGGCAGGCGAAGTCGGATATCCGTATGCGGGCCAGCCCGAAACAACACCGAAGGAGCGTTGCTGTAACAACCCGCCGGAAACAGAAAAATAGGAAGATTCCGGCTGTGGCCCGCCCTGATGATATTCAATTTCTGGATCAGCGCTTGGTAGCATGCCATCGACGCTAAACTGTAGTTCCTTAACAATCTGTACAGAGCGCGCGGCTGGACCTGGACACGGCGCGATGCGCCAAATACGACCTTCATCCTGGACGGAAAGATACAGCGCGTTGTCCGGTCCGAAACAAACGTCTACGACATTGCCGGTGAAACCGGTTCCGATGACGGTCTTCTGGCCGCTCGAATTGATCCGAATGAGTTCATCCGTAGTTAGCTTTAGGACATACAAATCCGTGCCCCAAGGGTCGTTGCCTGGCCCGATGTCCATATACGGATAGGGACCAACTCCAGTGGCGTATGTTGGGTTGAGGACACTGCCATCGTTGTTGTGAAGGCGAATAATTCCGTTGCCATCACTCGTGAAGATTTTTCCATCCGCTGCAACCGCGAGTCCTACAACGCTGGGAACTGTTGAAAAGACTGCGACGGGTGGGCCTCCGTCCGCAATCATAAGTCGACCACCGGTAGACGCTCCCATCCAATTGCTGTCCGTAAACACAAGTCGACCCAAAGCATCGACGACCATGTCGGCCGGATTCTGAAAGGCAGGTGACGGCCCGAATAAGGTATGTACAGATTGGTCAAGCCAGATTGAATAGACGATTCCGCCGCTTCCGGTCCCGCCACCGACAAGGACCGCGCCAGCGACACCGGAAACGGAGCCCGTCACGTCAAAGGCTACGGCATCAGGGTCTACCATCGCGATTGCGCCGTAGTTCGTCACTATGCCGGCCTGATCAACGCGATAGATTGGGCTCGGTGGACCATCGTCGTTTCCGGCATAGAGCACGCCGCTCGCGTCAAACGCGAGCTCGTTAGGGTTTGACAAGGTCGCGTAGACCTCGACAGTGAATCCCGGAACGACGGGGTCGGCGAGGGCAGCGCCGTTCAACGCCGCGATGGGAATTAGAGTTGAGAGCGCAAGCGACCGGTTTGCCGACCGACGAGGCGTCGGGACCGAGCGACGCAGTGACGCAGCGACGGAGCGACGAAGAGGCGGTACGTGGAGCAAACCACCCAACCTCGCGCAGCCGATGAGGAAACGCTCCTTAAGGCCGTAGACGGGCGTGAGCCAGGCCGCGGTCAATGAATCCTTCACTTCCCCGGGAAGCGTTCGGACGTAATTCCAATATGCCATGTTTTCTACCTCCATCCTTTCGACCAGAGTTCGTAATGACACCTTCTGGAAGGAGGGAGGGGAGGAGGGGGGCGGGGTGGGCGCGAAATCTTGGGAAAAAAGCCACGGAGCCACGAAGCCACGAAGCCACGAAGGGGGGAGGAATTGCCGATTTCCAATTGCCGATTGTCGATTGGGGGACGGATCGGAACCGCGACCGACAGGGAGCGGCGGCGTCAATTCAGAGCCGGGAGCGCGAGCGACCGGATCGTTGACCCGCAGAGACGAACCGTCACCCCGACCCTCTCCCTGCTGGGGAGAGGTAGAAAGCCGCGGAGCGGCGGGAGATGGTAGCCCAGGGCGAAAGCCCTGGGATTGGGCGTCCCCATCATTGGGTAGCCCCGTAGGTGCGGTAGATTCGTCGTTGGAGCCCCCTCCCATCGTGGCTTCGTGGCTTCGTGGCTCCGTCGCTTCCTCCGTTTTGTGCCGCCCTTCCAGGGCTTGGCTTTTTGTTCGCCGGTCATCCCAGGGCTTACGCCCTGGGCTATCATGTTTCGCCCCTTTGGGGCTTCCCTGCGTTGCTTCGTCGCCGCGTCGCTGCGTCGCTTCGGCCTCTCCCTTCGTCGCTCCGTCGCCCCGTCGCTCCGTCGCTTTCTCGAAGACGCGAAGCAGATCCAGTAACGATGCCCCGGTCGATCCACGATCGTCAAGCGTCAAACGCACCCGTCTAAACCGTTCCGCGTCTTCGAGCGAATCCCACCATCTTTCCATCGCCGCCACGAAGGCTTGGCGCGGGCGGTCGCCGTGGGGAACCATGCTCACGACGCGGGCGTGCATGCCGACGGCGTCAAAGAGACGACCGCGGGATTCGAGGAAACGGGCATAGTCCAGCATCGCCACGGGACTTTGGCCGGCCAATGCTTCGTAGAGTTGGATGGCTTCGCCGTCGCGGCCTTGAGCGGCGTAGAGGTCGGCCCGGATGCGCTCGAAACCACGGTAGCGGTCTTGCAATGGCTGTCGGCCGGCCAGATCGAGCCATTGTTGGGCCTTTTCAAGGTCGCCGCATTGCAGGGCCGCATCGGAGAGGTACATGGTAAGGAAACTCACGTTGGGAAAAGCATCGAACGCCTTGCGCAGCCGTGGGTAGGCGCGGGCCGGTTCTCCGCGGACCAGGTAGAGCAGGCCCAGGGCGGCCTCGACGAAGGGGTCAGGGTCCGTCAGGAGATCCAGCCGCGACCAGGCCTCGACGGCGCCGGCCGCATCGCCGAGAAGAAACTTCCGTAGCCCGTCGAGTCGAAGCTCGGCCGCGGTGAGCAACGAAGCGATCCCCCCAGCCATTCTCTTCGTCGCTTCGTCGCTCCATCGCTCCGTTGCTATTCCCGCGACCACGTCGCGCTCGCGTCGTATCTCGCGATCGAAGGGGTGGAGTCGAATCGCGGTGTCGTAATGCGGGAGTGCCGCGGTCAGGCCGGCCGCATCCATTGGGCGGTAGGTGCTTTGCTCGTCGGACAAGCCGTAGAACTCCGCGTCGAAGATGGCACTCCCTTGCATTGGGTCGATGAGCGCCAGTCGGGCTTGGTCCAGATGATCCTTGACCCATCGCGGCACGGCCAGGAAATAGACCGCCGCGGCGATGGCGAGTGACAAGGCGATCACACTTCCGGCCACGGCCCCGAGAAAAGACTTTCGGTTTCGGCGGACGTACTTGACCGTGCGGGTAACGGGTCCCGCGGGGCGGGCGCGGATGGGTTGCAGGTTGAGCAGACGTTCGAGTTCGTCGGCCAGCTCCCCGGCGGTGGCGTAGCGGCGCACTGCGTCGGGGTCCATCGCTTTGGAGACGATCGTTTCGAGGTCTTTGGGTAGAGCTGGCCTCGCCCGGCGAATTCCCGGTGCCGCGCCGCGTTCGATCTGGCGGATCATTTCCACCGGCCCAGCGCCGTGGAACGGCATCGTCAAAGTGATCGCGTGGTAAAGTGTGACGCCCAGCGAATACACGTCGCTGCGCCGATCGACGGCGTTCCAGTTGCCGTGGAGTTGTTCCGGCGAGGCATATGCGGCCGTGCCCACAAAGTGCCCCGACTGCGTGTCAACGGTCGAGTCGGCCTCCCGCACCAAGCCGAAGTCAGAGAGCAGCGGCGTGCCGTCTCGGCGGAGCAGGATGTTCGACGGCTTCACGTCGCGATGGACCAATCCGACGGCATGTACGGCCTCCAGCGCCCGGCCCAAGGCGATGCCCAGGCGGCAGATGAACTGCACGTATTTCGGGTCGCGGTCGGTTCCGCCTTCGGACTTGAGGAACGCGTGGACATCGGAAAGCGTCGGATAGCGGTACAGGGCCTCGAGATGGCGGAGCACCTCGGCCAGAGTCGCCCCGTCGATCCACTCCATGCTGTAGGCGAAGGCGTCGCCGGTCTCGACCACGTCGTACACCGTGACGATGTGGGGGTGCCGCAGTTGTGCGAGGGTATGGGCTTCGGTCAGAAAGCGCTGCCGTGCGCGGGGGGACAAAATGTTCAAGGCAGGAAGAACTTTGAGTGCCACTGCCCGCCCGCCTGCCGCTTGCTGCCGCGCGAGGTATACCGCCCCCATGCCGCCCCGTCCCAATTCCGACAGAATCGAGTAGCCGGGCACGGGCGGCGAGCGGCTCGTGCGGCTGGAGGCCGTTTGCTCCGCCAGGCGGATCAATTCTTCTACCCGCTCGTGTAAGTGAGACCGCCCCTCCAGAAACAGGTTGGGATGGACACAAAGCCCGTCCTCCAGGCGTTCCAGCGCTCGATCGAAGATCAGGTCAAGAAAGACCTGGTCGGTATCTGAAATATCTATTCGTTCCGCCATCGTTCTTGAACCGGCTGCCGATCTCTATCCTCAGAAGGGGAATACACGGCCTATCGAGACTCGGATTCGTCGCGGGCCGGTCCCGATTTCGAGCCGAAAAGCACTCGCAGCTTGCGTCGATACAACTCCGCTCCTTTTCGGACGCGGTGCCGGACGGCGGCTTCGCCGATCTGCATTCGGACGGCGATTTCGGCGACGGGGAGCTGCTCTACCAGGCGCATCCGCACGATCGCGGCAAGGTCGTGCGGCAGGCTCATCAGCGCCTCGGCCATGGTCGCGGCCTGTTCTCGATAAACCGCCAGCCGACTTGGGGTTGTCGAGAACCAGGGATCGCAGAGCGGGCCATCGCTTGAATCCTTGGCCGACAGAGTGAGCGTAGTTCGATCGCCACCCCGCTTGACGGCCCCGGCATGATCGGCGGCGGCGCGGATACGGTTGTCGATGATGGTGAGCAGCCAAGATCGGAACCTGCGCAGGCCGCGCCATTCGCATTGCGCGCGGTCCCGCCAGGCGTGCAACAGCGCGTCTTGCAGAATGTCTTCCGGTGCGAGGCGCTGCTTGAGGGCCGCGCTCAACCGCGATCCGATGATGAGAAGGAGAGAACCGGGACCGACGGACTCGATCAATCCGGTCCAGACGGTCGGCGAATCAAGATCGGGCCGACCATCGCCGGGATTGGGATTACCGATGGATTCCGATGCCTGCATTTGTCAACCGTCCAAACCGAATCCCAAGGAACAACGGGACGTTTTTCGCCCGAAATCCTGCCTCTATGCGATACTGACTAACAGATTCTAACGATCGTCCCTCGACGGCGCAAGTACTCCAAGGCAGCTCATTTGGCCGCACAGTGGAACTCAACGACCTGTCTGCGGCGATCCAAGTGAGCAACCGCGGCGCTGCGCCATATCCACGGTATAATGACGACATGAACGAACGAGCCACGGGTTCCGGCGACGCAGCACGGTTGGAAATGCAGGCGCTACTTGAAGCGGCCGTCGATCGCGAGGCCTCGGACGTACACCTTGTTGCAGGCTATCCCGTCACCTATCGAATTCACGGTCGATTGGAAGCCACCGATCATCCGCCTTTCGTCGGGAAGAACGTGCGGCAGTTAATCGAGTCGATCCTTCCAGATGGCGCCAGCACGCGTCTTGATGAAAGCAAGAACTTTGATTGCTCTGTTTCCTTGAATCTTCGCGGACGGCCTTGTCGATTTCGTGCCAACGTTTTTCTGGCCGGCGGCGAGTGGTGTGCTTGCTTGCGGCATGTCCCTGATGAGATTCCGTCGTTTGAATGGATGGGTTTTCCAGAAGCGCTTGCCCGGCGCTTGATCGGACACACCAATGGACTGGTCATCATCACCGGCGTCACCGGCTCCGGCAAATCAACCACTCTGGCGGCACTAATCAATTTATTGAATCGTCAGGGCAATTGCCGCATCATCACTGTGGAGGAGCCGATCGAATTCGTCCACCCGCGCATCAGTTCCAGCGTCATCACCCAACGCGAGGTCGGGCGGGACGTGGATTCCTTTTTCGACGGCCTCAAGTACGGATTGCGGCAAGACCCGGATGTCATTCTGTTGGGTGAAATCCGTGATCGCGACACGGCGCAGATGGCCCTGAGCGCCGCGGAAACCGGGCATCTCATCCTCACCACCCTGCATACCAAGGACGCCAAAGGGGCGGTCACGCGCTTTGTCGATCTGTTTCCTTACGACGCCCAGGAGGACGTGCGGACGCAACTTGCTCTCAGTCTGCGATCGGTGGTGAGCCAGCATCTGTTGCCATCGGTTCGGCCCGGCGAAAAGCGCGCCCTGGCCATGGAGATCATGCACGTCACACAACCGGTCCGCGTCGCCATCCGCTTCGGAAAGATCGACTCCATCGAATCCGCCATTCAGACCGGAAAGCGCGACGGAATGGCCACGCTCGATGAAGACCTCCAGCGGCTGGTCGATTGCGGCCGGATTTCGCTCGAAACCGCTCGAAAATTCGCCAAGGAATCGGACGGAATAACCTCGGCGGGAAAACGAAACCACTCTTGAATCAAGTCGTTGCTCATACACATTCCATTGATTCGCGGCGCTTTGAAACTTGGGAGGGCGAGCCTCCTGGCGAGCCGTGGTTATGCAGGAGCTTCGCCCTCCTCTGCGGGAAGGCGAGATCGTCGTTCTAACTCCAGCCCTCTCCCCCTAGAGAGGGGGAGAGGGTTCCGCCACGTATGCTTAATCGAACTTGAATCCCTTGGCCTTGGCCTGGGACTGAAGGGTGTCAATCATCGCATCGTCAAGGGCCTGCTTCCCGCCCGCGTTCCTGGCACGAGCAACGCGAAGGTATTTCTCGCGAGAAGCATTCACTTCAGTGATCTGCTTCTGGATATCGGCGCGGGCTTGCGCCTGCGTCGTAACGTATTTCTCGCGCTCTTCGACGGGCATGGCCTGCATTTCCGAAGGCAGGTCGGATTCTTTCAAATCCCGGACGGCAACCTGCTTTTTCGCAACGCCGTCCACGAGGTCCCAGCCGGAATTGTCATAAAGTGCGCCGGCCTTGGCTGCTACGCGACTGGCGCCGGATGCGATTCCCATTTCTTCCGCGTTGCGATCTTGAATGTGCTGGCGCTCCTTTCTCATTGCGCCATGCGATCCATAGGGAACGTGAGTCGCGTTAAGCTTCAGATTCAGCTCCAGGAGCAACTTGTCATGCGGGGTTTCGATCTGAACGGTTCCGCAGCTCATGTCGATCGCCGTATAGCTGCCGCCGCCGCAGGAGGCCACTTCGTCCCAACGTTCACGCACGCCCCATTGACGATCGCCGCAATAGATGGAGTTAATGGTGATGCCCCGATTCCGGGCATCCTCGCCGACGTAACGGAAGTTGAAGACATCCGACGCCTGGTCGGCGGACTCGTTGCCCGCGATGAATACCAGCTTCAGGGCATGGGGATCGTTGGACCATCCCATCCAATCCAAGGACCGGCGCAAGGCCCAGCCGACGAATTCATCGCCGCCGTCGGTGCGCAGGCTCATCATTTTGGCATAGACGGCGTCGAGATCGGAGGTGAGATCCGTCTGTTTGACGAGCCAGCCATTCGCGGCCGTGGACCGGGACGGCGATCCATAGGTGATAAGCCCCACGCGAAGCTGGGGAGTGGGTTTGGCCTTGGCCAGCGAGCTGACGATGTCCCAGAGCCGGGCACGGGCGGAGTCGATCAGCCCTTCCATGCTCCCCGATGTGTCCAGGCAGATGACCAGATCAATAGGCCGGGTCCCGCAGTGAGGATCGACCTCGGAAACAACCGGATCCCGTTTGACGGCCCCGGCCTGAACCGTCACATGGGTCCGAAGAAGGCCAAACAACAGAACAGAGAACAAAGCAATCCCGATCCGGTTTCGCAGGCACATGGTCGTATCTCCTGAATGGTTCTATCACTTGCGAGGCACGCGCCTCGCTCACGGAGTTTGGACCCCACTACGCCGGCGAAGTTCCCGGCGAATGTTTTAGGTTACAGCGGCGAAGCGCGGGTAATTGCCATTGAGATATGGGACGAAGTTACGGGCCGATGCCCGGAATGAGTCATCCCGACGTACGCTTGGTGATAACCTTCAACGAACCACGCCCGCGTGAACCATGCCACCTGCTCGCTGATTTATGAATTATGTATGGTGTCCCCGGAAAGCGATGGTGTCCCCGGAAAGCGTCAATTTCACCTGTCGCGACGGAAGAGTGTGCACCTGTGATGGATGAAGAGTCGCTTACTTCCGATACAGAAGAATCCGACCGAGTTCCACACTCACTAGAATTCCCTGACGCCCAGCGACGTGATCCCCCGAATCGAAATCTGTAAGGCCCCAACCCCTGCCAGCCAGAATCTCATGGTACACAAGTTCGTTGGAACTTGAGAAAACCAGGAGCGACGTACGTTGCCATCTGGAGTAGTAGGAAAACAAGACCACCAGGTACGGTTCGCGCGAGGTGTCGTCGCCGAGATAGACAACCCTCGCGGCATCAACGCCGCCAAAGGCTTTGGGCATCATTGGCTTGAAGGAGAAACGGACGTTTCCTTGCAGATCACGAAGTTGCAATTCCGTTCCTGATCCAGTCTGTGTCACCAGGGTGGGTTCAGGCGCATCCGGGGGCCAGCGGACGCTCTGAAAACCGAAAAAGTCATCGACTTGAATCCTATGGATCAATATGCCGCCTGCGTCACGCACTTCTAGATACGGTATCTGCCCGGAACCACTTGGGGATTGAAGAGTGGAGACAATCTCAGTTGGGTATCGGTCCGAGCCCGCGACGATGGAGACGCCCCAATACACGTCGCCCTCTCCTGCCCTCCAGAGTTCCTTCCCATCCTTGTCGTAGCAAGCGATATATCCCGTATGCGTGCTGCACACATCTTCGATTTCGTCATCGTTAATGTCGCCGATGGCGGCATCTATGGGCTCAGTTCCATCTGCCCAGGATCCGACTTCCCGCCACAAGAGTTGTCCATGACCAGAAATGACGCCAACATCATCCGACACAAACCCGCATAAAACATCCAGCACATCTCGCCCCTGATCCACAAACTTTCTTGGGTAGCATGTCATGGCAAGTGACACGAATCGCCCCAACTCGGCACCAGTCCTGTCGATGGTGTAAATCGTCGGACCAAACAACGCCTTCACTCTAGGGCCTTCCATCCCGGTCGATTGCACGCGGAGATCTCTGACGTAGTCGGCGCAAGGAAGGTCAGCACCCGGACAGACGTAGAACAAGTCCTTCTCCCAGAACCCTTCGCCGACAAGAACTCGAGGCTTCTCCAGTTCAGGCGGACGCGGGAGCGGGACCCAAGGAACCCATCCACACCCAGAATTAGTGGAGGCGAGCACCCACAACAAGATAAGCAAGTTAAGTATGCTCTTGCTTTGACACGAGCAACTCATTCCTTTTCCCCTACACCGGATACTGGGACACGAAAAGGTTCACGTTGAGTTCATATTTATAGTCCGGGGACACCATACTCATTTCCCGTTGCATTTTATCTTTCGTCCGGCCTTGCGCCGGGCGCCATGCTCACGTTTGCGTGGGCATGTGGGACAAACGAAAGCATGGCCACGAATCGTGGACCATGCCGCGCGCCGTTGGAAACAGCAATGACTGGGCGATACAGGACTTGAACCTGTGACCTCCTGCGTGTCGAGCAGGCGGTCATGGTCAAAAAGCCTTCATCCCGTACGCCCGACCGCGATTTTATCGGCCAAAACGGGGCTTCGTCAATACGTTGCGCTGGCTTTACGCTGGCGTACCGTTGGCGCTACGGTCATTTGATGGGTTAGTTGACACTGATTTGACACCAGAGGTTAGGGGTTTACTAGGGTTACTCAGCCGCCGTCTTGCCGTTTCGGCGTAATTGATTTCCGTCCCGCATTCGGGACAGACGCCTGACACATTTCCTAACAAGCTATAACTACAACGAACGCACTTGTTGGCGATTCGACGCCTTGCACGACGAATTACATTGCGTCCCACTACTAGTGCCGGTGGAATGAGAAAACATGCCGCGACACAGCGCAAGTCAATTCGAGCGCCGAGAAAAGGAGTTCCTGCGATATGATACCAGTTCAAGAGCCCCGATAGAGGGTCAAATCTGATTCCAATCGTGTCGGGAATGGAGAAGGGCTGCCCGAACAGGTCCGCTGCTTCCGAAACTGGTCTCGACGGAGCAATACGGGCGCTCCACGTCCTTCCGGCTCCTGGACGCCACGACTCCAACGTACTAAGGACGGTAGGCGAATACACAACGCCCGTTCCGCTCGGCTGCGGAAGACGTTGCAGGTAGACTGCATCACTGAATATCGCAACGAGGTAGATATGCCTGTTTGTCCAGCAACTTACTCCGCTAGCTAGATCGGTCAGTGTGCCAAGCGTGTAGAGAGCAAGCACAATTGAGCCTAACATTAGAAACATGCAATACAACAATCCTGCCTTTTGAACGACCGTTCGAGGAATAAATGGCTTCGAGCTGTGGCGCATCATGGATACGGCTTGCCGGTACACGTAGTCTGACAAGACTGATTCGCAGACGGATATCGAATGTTTTTTGCGCACTCGTCACAAATACACTTGGCAAAGCACGCTTTCCAGCTATTAGTCTCATTAAATGGAGACGGCTTGTAGCAATACGTCCAAGTGACACAATGCGCTTGGCATTCGACGTATGTGCAATCGAGGGCGTCCTTACATTTGGCTTGCTTAGTGCAACGACCTCTACAACACGATCCTAATCCACCCGGCGGGTTCATCTCGTAATTGCAGATCGAACAATGGGTCATCTCATGCACTAGAGTACAAGTGTAGAATGGCTCCGGTAGTGTTTGATTTACGCAGGGCACACACCATGGATCCCCTCCAGGTCCAACCCAGTCACAATAGGTCCACCCATCTGCGCCAGCAGGTACGCCTCCCGGACAACGTCCAGAATGGTGCTGCATTCCAGTCGGATCACGATGACGTACCGAATTGGATCCTTCATATAGATAGAGGTTTGCATCTTCCGTAGTATTCAAACGCGGATTGACGATGTTCACCAATTGCGGATCACGCTGTGCAAACCGTCTCTTCCCCGGATCGAATTGACGATGGGCTTCCGCTGTCGCTGACCAGGCCATTGGCAGCATCAGGCACAATGCAATTAAGTACGAGCGTGAAATCGGGAACATGGTCCTTTGTCTCCTTGATGTTCTATGATTCGAATGTCATACCATGACACCACTCTAGTGCAGTTGCATACATCGTCTGTGGCAGCCACATTTATCGTGTGTCAGCTTTCATCCTGGAGTCACCGGCGTACCGCATTCGGGGCAGATGCCTGAGGGATTGAACGTTAGATCATATGCACATACCAAACATGCCCCCCTCCTGAGCCTCGACCTTCGTCGTAGATATCTTGGGGCAAACCGCGACACTAAACCCAAGGCGAACAGACCAAAAGGGAAAAAACCGGGTATCGAGGCTCCCATGATCCACATGTCCAAGGGCGCATCTGATCGACGGAGAAACATATCTAAGTCACCGTGAAAGTATTCATTGCAAAGCGCTTTCCAACTCACCTCCCTTAATATTGTTTCTAGGAAACGGCGATTCCCATGCCAAACCACAAACCGAACCCGACCTTCTCCGATCTCGATCCCGCTCCACAAGTTCTCGCTCAAGAAGCGATAGGACCGCTGTGAATTAAGTCCATAGCTAACAATTGTTGCGCTCAACGCTCCGACGAGAAAGGTAATCCAAAACACACGGACACAAATCCTCCGTCCAGTTTTCAAGGACATGATATCCCATGCACCTCTGAGCATTCCATCATGCATGCGGCGGTGATCTGAATTTCATCGAACAAACCACCTCCAACTGGGCTGCTGCAAAACCTGCGTTGTTTGCACTCGATCTCGCACCGATCGCATTCGGTATTAGTGTTCGGAACGTAACAGTTGTCCTCGTAACATATTAACTTCGCTGCGAATGCGGAGCAGTTGTCGCCGTTAAAGTCTTCTGTTTTCGAGGGGGGATCCGGACCGCAGACATCCTGGCAACAGTCCCGTGCGAGGCACTGACCTGCATGTTCGCTTTCTTTGACCAGGGTGCACAACTGCATACAGGGTGGAAGAGTCTTATCTGCGCACGGGAATGGGGACGTTCGCATTGATTCCGCTTGTCCGGTAAAGCCATATCCACAACAAATCCAGCCAATAGGCGGACCCAATATATCCATTGGTGGATAGGTACAGCATTGGGCCATTAGAATCATTCCGGTTGGATCCAGCAGGATCAAGGGACGCCCGCTCACGTATGAATAGAGGTTATGTACACCGCCTCGTCGAGGCAGAGGGCGAAACCGATGACGCAAATCATCCGGTTTGTCGTGCTGAAAGAATCTCCTCTTCCCCGGATCATACTGCCGCGCCCGGTTCTGGTATTGCGCGAGCTCTGGTTCGAAGGGTAATCCTTGGTGCGCGAACGGCTGGCTGACACTGGTGGATGGCCTGCCCGGATGTCGCATCGCGCCTTGCGTCAGGGCATCGAACTTCGTCGCATCAGTTGAGTCATAATCGCCGTCAAAATCCAAATCCAGGATTCGACATGAACCGCTGACCGTTCCCGTACAGGTCGTGCCCGGCGTGCCCTTGTCGGTTGAATCGACGTCCTGATCACCATCCCGATCCCCGAAACCGGTATCCTGATGAACCATGAGTTCGCCGTACGGCGTGTAAATATTGCGCTCCACGACGTGCCTTCCCAGGTCGGTCGTGCCGATGACATTCCAGTTGGCGTCCTGGTGAACATAAAGATCACCCTTGTCCTTGACGCGGAGCATGACCAATTCGTCGATGTACTGCGTGCCGTGGATGAACTGCTGGACCATGTTCCCGGACCCGTTGTTGATCTGAATTATCCGTTGTCCGTCGTAGAAGTATACCTCGGTTTTGTTGTAATCGCCAGCGTTGGTGACGACTTTCTTGATCCGGCGGCCCAGGGCGTCGAATTCGCTGGTCTGGATGGTGACGTCGGCTGCCCCAGCAGCCTTGAAATGAGTAAGGTGTCCCCGGATTGCCCGGTGTCTTGGAGGTGCCTCCGAAGTCGAAGTCGTCGCTTCATACAATGTCACGCTTTGGCGATGCTCGAGATCTTCAAAGGACTGTAATGATGACGTTCAGGAATTGAGTATGGTGTCCTCTGACTACCCGCCGGGTTCCGTGCAAGACGAGGTCTCGATCGACGTGCCACATTCAGGACACAATCCGCTAGTGTTTCCGGTCAAATTGTATCCACAGCGGACACAGTGCCCGGGTGGGTAGCGACGACGACTCCGGAGAGACAATACCGTCGGGACCGCAATCCCTAATAAGAAAGGCCAGAGCGGAATGACGATGATCCAGTCCACATACACATCCCGTTCGCTGAAAGGCAACCAGAAAAACCGACTCCGATGACGGAATAACTCCAACCGTTTACCCTCGGACTCCGCCAAAAGGGGAGCCTGGTAGACCATGACGCATCCTCCATCAAACTGCAAGGAAAGTTGGCGAGTTGAATGGTTACAGTAAATACGTAGGGTCGCGAAAACCGTAAACCCTATTACCAGTAGGATTGCTGCGCCCGCTATCACTCCGGCGTACCGAATAACGCGTGTGAGCCGGTTCGAATGCATGAACTTGTCGTCCGAACCAAGAAGTGCACCCAGCCAAAATGGAAGCCCCCGTCTCGGTGTTCCGTCCCGTGAGACCCCATCGCTACATAAACCCGTTGATGCCCATCCTTATAATGCGTCAGGGCCTTTTGGTGCGCATGTAATGATCCTAGATGCCTGCAGGTTCCCGTAATACCGCGATTGAGCAAAGTCGCTCTCTTATTCCAAATACTATCACGGTCGCTTACAGCCCACAGGTCTTGGTGTCTCAGCTGAGTCATCGGCGGTCTGGTGGGCATCACAAGCTTTGTCGCGTATACACGTCGCATCCTCGACATCAATTAGGTCAACGCCCTGTTTTCCTTCCAAACACTCGACTAACTTTCTGTAGGCGTCACAGTCGCTCAGCCATGGGATGTCAGACCGATCACAGTTCGGAGCGCAGCAGCTATTATGCGGCGAGCAATTCGACGGCAGCCCCCCGCAATTCAATTGTGTAAGCCGCAGGCCCTCGTGCGCTACGGCGCACTGACCCCAAGGAGTCGAATCGTTTCTCGCTCCACCCCAACATGTACAAGCATAGCAAGTAATCATGCCATATATGGGGTCTTGACTATAACAACAGGTAGTTCTGCCTCCGCGACTTTTCTGCCAATCAGGCGGGGCACCTAAGTTGTATATCGCGCAGAATAAATCACAGTTGCCGTTTTGACATTTATTTGTTAGATAGCCACTCGGATCATTACGATTCATCGGAGTTTGAGACAAATACGCCACTAGACTCAGCTCCTTTGTGTAGCCAATCGGGTCCCTCTGCACAAACCGCCTTTTGCCGGGATCGTACTGACGGTGGGCTTCGGCGGTCGCTGACCAGGCCATTGGCAGCATCAGGAACAGAACAACCATGTGCGAACGCAGAATCGGTAACATCGCTTCATCTCCTTGATGTTCTATGATTCGAATGTCATATCTGTGACACCGCTCAAGCACGGTAACACACGTAATCGGTGGGACCCCGGCTTTCCGCAAGTCACCAACCCAAATTGGTATAGTATCCGAATTTGTCAAATAGGGACAGTGTCCCCGAAACTGCCCAAAGTGCCATCCGGCCGCCACCCCTTAATCAATGACTCACCACTACTTTCCCATTCCGTTGATAACTCTCCCACATTCTGGGCACGTACCTGACACATTCCCGGTGAGGTTATAGCTGCAAAAGGGGCAATCTCCGCGGAGAACCGCGCGCTGATAACTCCATCGAAGATACCATCGATAGGTGAGCAGCGAGACCAAGATGGTGGGAACGGTACGCAGCATGCCCCAAGGCGTGAAAAGGAATACTGCGGATCTTACGCCGGATCCTGACCTTACGATTTCAAACGGCTCAAATGGCGATGACATTAAGATTTGAGGAATCCGTATCTTAGCAAGCATCACGTATTCACACACAGCCCACCCTTGGGAAAACAGATACCCACTGGCACTGGCGAATACAATTGCTCCAAGATGTCTCGCTTCCAACATCTAATTGCAGTCTTCTACGCACAGGATGTGCAAGCGCACCGAACCGCGGTAGAAGGCACTCCACCTACACATCGACACCTTTCAAAAGGGAGGCAAACATTATTAAGGTCTTCGCATTGCAGTATGTGAGGCTGGTAGAGGTCAATTGGACTAATGAAATCACAGGCGGAACAGACCTTATAATCGGTACTTTCACCAATTCTTATAGCATCCTCGCGACAAGTCTCATAATCAGTGTAGCGCTCCGGCCAAAAGTCTTGAGTCGCCGTGCATAGTCCATATGCATCCGTTCTTGTCGATGGTCCAGAGCGTGTATATCCGTAAAGACTCAGGCTATCTAGATAGATCCTCGAGACAAATATGCGATCCTCAATCGTGATAACGGGATCTCTCTGTGCAAATCTCCTTCTCGTAGGATCGTATTGCCTCGCGCGGTTCTGATACTGAGCGAGTTCGGGTTCGAAGGGCAACCCTTGATGGGCGAAGGGCTGGCTGACGCTGGTGGAGGGCCTGCCCGGATGGCGCATGGCGCCTTGAGTCAGGGCATCGAACTTCGTGGCGTCGGTGGCGTCATAATCGCCGTCGAAGTCCAAATCTAAGATTCGACATGAGCCGCTGACAGTTCCCGTGCAGGTCGTGCCGACTGTGCCCTTGTCCGTTGAATCGACGTCTAGATCGCCATCCCGATCCCCGAAGCCGGTGTCCTGATGGACCATAAGTTCGCCGTAGGGCGTGTAGATATTTCGCTCCACGACGTGCCCTCCCAGGTCGGTCGTACCGATGACGTTCCAGTTGGCGTCCTGATGCACGTAGAGGTCGCCCTTGTCCTTGACGCGGAGCATGACCAACTCGTCGATGTACTGCGTGCCGTGGATGAACTGCTGGACCATGTTCCCGGACCCGTTGTTGATCTGGATAATCCGTTGTCCGTCGTAGAAGTATACCTCGGTTTTGTTGTAATCGCCAGCGTTGGTGACGACTTTCTTGATCCGGCGGCCCAGGGCGTCGAATTTGCTGGACTGGATGGTGACGTCGGCTGCCCCACCGGCCTTGAAATGAGTAAGGTGTCCCCGGAATGCCCAGCCTTGAAATGAGTAAGGTGTCCCCGGAAGCCCCCCCGGAAGGCCCAGCATGATGTTTACCTCTTATTATTCTACATCCAATTCACTGGTCCTCTTGATCGTCGGGGGCAAAAGGGACAAACCAGAACCTCTCTGTGTTTCCCCGAAAGTACACAACGATGCGATTATCCGGCGCCCAGCACGGGCTCGTTACGATATCGTCGCTTGCGCCGGCAAGGCGAATCACCGGTCCAACTCGCTTCGCGGTATCCGTGCGGAACACTTCATGGAACCGATTCCCCGAGGCCCTAGGAGACCCACCCAAGAAGAAGATGCCCTGTGACGGGATGTACTCCCCGTCTGCACTGATAACTGCCAGGAGATCTCCCGACGGGGCTGCGGCCGTGCCGAAGGCAATACCACCCCTCGTTGCGACTGTCTGTCCTTGGAATGTCACAGTGTGGGCAAGATTGTCCAAATTCCAAGTAGGCCTAGGAAGTGCACGCTGATCGATACAGGCAAGTACATTTCCGGTCGCCTGCGTCCATTGGCTTAGTGTGGCGGGCTCAAAAGATTTCCTCGATAGCGAATATCGAAAAAGGGGAGCTGAACTCGAAATCTCCGGTTTCTCCCTCCTTACATAATAAGTCGCCTCCATTGGATCTAGAGAGCAAAGTAATAGTTCGTCGCTACCCGGCTGCGAGTACCGAAGCAACACAAACCCACCAGGGTTATCCAGCCCGCTTGTGAATCCGTGAACGACCCTTTCGTCGCCTCGTCGGTTGCACACCAGCGACAACATCGCTCCAGTCATCGCGACGATCAGAAGACTCATGAGTGCAATTTGGCGTGTCTTCTTCTGGCTCATCTAGCGCAAGTCTCCTGACGAAGCCTCGATGCCCTTGAGGATCGGTGTGACCACGAATTCGGCCACCCACCCGTCAGCCACAGTTCCGTGGTCGACGCCGGCATAGTCCGGGGACACATAGTCCGGGATAGTCCGGGGACAATAGTCCGGGGACACCATACTCATTTCCCGTTGCCTTTTTTCTTTCGTCCGGCCTTGCGCCGGGCGCCATGCTCACGCTTGTGTGAGCAATGTTGGACAAACGAAAGCATGGCCACGAATCGTGGACTATGCCACCCGCCGCCGGAGTTTTCGACGTCCCGCCGAAGTCGTCGGTCCATAGGTGACACTGTATGACACCGATCAACACTGGAGGCGCACATGATTAGTGGCACCCCGGCGGATCGGCGTCCCGCATTCGGGACAAACGCCTGACACATTCCCAATGCGCGAGTAACCGCATCGGGGGCACAAATGTTTCAGTCGTCTCGTCCAGCGGCGTATGGGACCTCGGACGAGTACGAGGCAGGGATATGGTAAAGTCAGCACGAGGGGGAACCAAGTCGGAACCCTGACTTGGGAGCATCGGTAGACGTCACAACCAAGCGTAATCACATCTCGTTTAAAATAAAAGCTGGAAAAAACGATTGGGGGGTAATCGACCCGTTCAGGACTTAGGTCTGATACGTGGGCGTCTAGCGACTCTGGTTCCGCTTCCTCCGGACAATCCTCTGAACGCCGTTTGCCCACATACTTCATTTCGGCAATGCCGCCTGCCATGGCCAAATGGAGGGATGGCCCGAGTTCGAAGGGTCGCAGCCCGGGGGCTTCCCTCGACCAAGCCAAAGGCACTGTGTAGCTCAAAGCGAAAAGTAACGTCGCCACGAGAGCAAGCAAAGCAACCATGACGATAGCTGCTCGGCGAACGACTAATGCCGGACGCAGGTGATCGGCTATCGATGTAGCATTCTTGACAAAAAAGAGCCCCATCGTAGATCACATTGCAGACCGATGTTACGGTCGCTCGCCGGGTACCATGCTCACGCTTGCGTGGTCATATGGTACAACTGAAAGCATGGCCACGAATCGTGGACCATGCCACCCGCCCTCGCAAAATGAAAACATTAACTATTCCGGTGTAACATCCGAAACAGGCGATTCCTCCTCGCCGTTTAATTGAATCGGCTTCCCACATTCTGGGCACCGCCCAGATATGTTGCCTGTCAAGTCGTATCCGCAACGTTCGCATCCGTTCACACTTCGGAACTGACGCAGTGTGTTCAAATAACCAATTGCCAACCAAGACGAAAAGGGATACAGGAGCATCGAGGGCGCGACTATCCAAGTGAGAAACGTCGTCACGTCCGGGAGCCAGATCCCCCTCGTATATGAGAACATGTGTGGGAGGGCAAGCTGCACCGCAAGGCTCGGTAACCATGCGAACACATAAAGCCCCCTTACGATCCGGTCGTCCCACCATGCTGAAGTGCGAAGAAAAAGGAGGAGCACAACAGGCACGGCGAACAATAGAAAGGGACCAAACAAGTCCATGAGCAATAGCTCAAAGAAAGGGCAAGCCACGACATACGTCCACATGCGTGTCTCAGCTCGTGCGCGATTCCTGCATACGAATACCAATCGATGGTCCTTGCTCGACAGATTGCGTCTATGGGTTGTAGATCACGCCAGGGCACCTCCATCCAATGGCGTAGCCTCAATCCGGGGACACCATACTCAGTTTCAGGCCGGGTGCCATGCTCACGTTTGCGTGGGCATGTGCGACAACCGAAAGCATGGCCACGAATCGTGGACCATGCCACGCTTCGATTATCCCGCGACCTTGAACTGCATGCTCCGCGCCTCTTCCACCCGACGGGAAGCGTCCAGTATCTCGATGCTGACCAGGTCGCCGGCCGTGTCATAGTCCAGAATGATTCCCGGCTTTTCTTCGTCGCTCTCCGCCACCGGCCCGGGCTTAAACTCCAGCGTTAACGTATCGCTTGCGGTGTCATAAGTCGCCTTCATGTTCGGCTCCTGTACTTCTCAATTTTGCTGGTTCGGTAAACGGTGACTACTTCCGGTGGTTGCCGATCCACGTCCACAAACACCCGTAGAAGATAAGTGCCCCTCACCGCCTGTGCCACCACACGCCCTTTGCGGACCGTATGCACGACTTCAGGTGCTTCCAGCACGCCTCTTACTTCTTTTTCAGACACCTGCCGTCTGGCCATCCGCTCATTGGCATGGTGCGGAATGAGAGCATTTCGCAAGTCCATGAATTGACCCCGTCTCCCAAGGCATACTTCATCGTTTGCGTGGACCATGCCGCGCGACGTCGGAAACAGTAAGACTGGGCGATACAGGACTTGAACCTGTGACCTCCTGCGTGTCGAGCAGGAGGTCATGGTCAAAAAGCCTTCATCCCGTACGCCCGACCGCGATTTTATCGGCCAAAACGGGCTTTCGTCAATACCTTGCGTTGGCTTTACGCTGGCGTACCGTTGGCGCTACGGTCATTTGCCGGGTTGGTTGACACTTATTTGACACCGTGTGGTAGGTAAGTGTTAGGATAATACTCCTGTCGATGAAGGTGCTCCTGTCGAACAGGTTTCCGGCGTGGTCGTGGCTGACGGCAACGCTCGTGTTCACGTTGCACTGGATTCGCGCAAAGTCCAACGAGACAGTCTCATCGAAATCGATGACCCCGGAAAGTTTACCCACCTCGGGCGGCTGGTTCACACTTTCGTGAAAAGGAATCGGTCCAAATCATTCCGTTGGAATGCCGCATGTGACCTGGAAACACTTCTTACCTTGGTGCCATTCGCCGCCGCCAGCCGTGCATTGGCATGACGTCGTGGGCCAGTTACACGTTGGGCCAACACAGCAAGCGCCTCTGGGTATACTCGGATTTGTCTCGCACAAATCCAGGATGCCGTTTTGGTTGGTGCAATCCAAAGTCGGATCGGCTTCGATCTCGCACGTATCGGGGATTTCGTCGAAATCGCAGTCTGGACTGCCAGTATGGCATCCGAACTCGTAGGCACCCATGTCCACTGAACCCAGGCCGACGCGGGTGAAGCGAGCCAAGTCCAGAGGAATGGGTTCGGTGGTGTTTCCGTCCCAATCCAGATCGCCCGAATCAGCAGGTAAGGCGCTGCTATCTCCCGTGTTCTTGCACGGTGACGTGGATTTCAATTCATAATTGCCTCCAACGAAGCTCTGGAAGAGCGGGTTAGCATCGATGTTGCCCGTTCCCGTCCAACCACCCTGTGCGTTGCTATAGCGTATTTCGGTGGTGCCCCCGGATCCGCTGAAACCCAGGGAGTAGCGCGCTTCGCCTTGGGCCGTCTTATTAGTTCGGAAAACACAGTTCTGAAAAGAAGCCTTTCCATCAGGGTCGTTGAAGGCCCCGCCGGTTCCGATCGTGGCCTCGTTGTTGACGATGGTGCAATTGATGAAAGTCGGCCTGCCGGACATAACCAGAAGTACTCCGCCCTCCCAAGCCTTGTTGTTATCGAACAAGCAATTGACGAACAGCGGCGTACCTTCACGGATGAACACGGCCCCGCCGCCCTTGGTTTGCAAGGGATTGGCCGCGCCCTGTCCGTTATTCCGAAAAATGCAACTGATGAACTGCGGAGAACCGCCGTTAACGCCAACGGCCCCGCCGAAATCGCCCGTGGCGTTGTCCTCAATGATACATTGCACAATCATGGCGCTACTGTTTTTCAGGGCGATCCCACCGCCTTCCCCATCCACACCGCTGAGACCGTTGCGGATAGTAAACCCGCGCAGCACCGTCGAAGCCTCATTGTCCGAGCCGACTACGCCGCCATCGATGATGCTTTGGTTAGTGGTGGGGTCGCTCTGGGAGGCGTTGGTCTCGGTGCCAGCGAAACCGCCGATGATCTTGACTGCGTTCTTCAGATCAAAGCCGTCATAAGTTCCTGACCTGCACCAAATCTCATCCCCACTCTGCGCGGCGCTTAGTCCGTCGGGCAGGTTGCACGCATTAGCCCAACTGGTGCAATCACCCGTTCCCGACGAAGTAGGTTTGACATAGCGGATCGCCGCCTGCACCGAAGACGACGCAATGAAGAGCGCAACCAATCCACCAACGATATCGCAAAAACGATTCATGATACAAACTCCGACAAAGTGTGCCTGGGCACGATACTGTACTCCGAATCCCAACACTTACGGCCTGCATCTCCCGCACTGATCCCGACAAGTACCGGTCCCGCAGAGATTCGGGCTCGAACATATTCCCCAATTCGGGCATCCGCTTTCCGGGGTACACAGGCGAGTGTCATCCCCATCGCAGCAGTCGGTGCCAGCCTCGGGGCAATATGCACAGGTTCCATAGGTTAGACAATCCCATTCGTCATCGCACGGCACGCCGTTGTTGTCTCCTCCGTCGCACACCTTCTGGCCTCCTGGGCAATGACTCCCGTTGACGCACGGCTGACCGACATTGTCCCCGCCGACGCACGTCTTAACACACAATCCGGTGCAACCGGTACACGGCTGGCCGCAGATCACCGTCGACGGGCATGGACAAGGACCGCTATACGGATATGCAAACCCCTTCACAGCATCCACTGACGCCACAATGTCGAGGGCGTTGACAGAGGCGTTCAACTCCGGCAGGTTCGGTTGAAGCTGTGTGCGCGCGTGCACCGGAGCGCCCACGATGTTCTTGAACTTGTTGACCAACTGGGCAATATCGACCGCATTTGGCTGGTTCGTGCTCGACGGCGGATTGTATTCCTCATCCACGTCGCCCGACCGACGCGTGTACATCGTCACCGCCGTCGAGACGTTCGCACAAAGCGCTTCGCAGCCGTCACAGGACGAACCATAGGTCTGCACGCTGTACTCCGAACTCGGCATGATTTCGGCACCCACCACGATGACAACCCCGCCCGGCTCTGAAGTCCAGTCCCAATAGAACGGCGTACACTGCAACCGGGCCGCACGGTACGGGCCGCTCAATGGCGGGCCTTGGGATTCGTAAAACGTCCCCGGCTTCCCAACCCACCGGGAACAGCCGGAGGGATCGGTGCAGGTCAATCCGAATTCATAGGCGGAGAAGTCCGGGGGCGGGAACTGCGGCAGATTCGGAGGGACCGGGTTCTGCAGGTCGATCATCGTCACCTTGATCGCCACCGGATCGGAACCCCCGCCCGGCTGCGGCTGCACAGTAAACCTCAGGGACCGAGTTGTCCGATCCGGGGCAACCGCATCGACATTCCAGGCGACCCCGCCCGGCACTACCGGAGCCGCCTCGCATTCGTCCGGTATTTGGTTCCCGTCGCAATCGCTCGTAAGTCCATACTGAATCTCGGCAAGATCACCAATGCCGTTGCTGTTGCAATCCAGTTGCGGGGGAGGCTCAAACTGTTCCAGCCGGTAGGCGAAGGTATTGGTATTGGGCATCAGTCGCCCGGCTGGAATAGCGCCCTCCTCGCCGACACAGGACAATTGCACGTCGACAACTCGGTAACCTAACGGTCCTGGCTCCCCTGCGGCGTGGATCGCGTCCGAGGAGACGCGGGCCTTGAACGCCTGTACACCCAGGGTTGTCGCCTCGCCACGACCATATGCGGACAGCGTCTTTCCGGTCTCCGTCTTCAGAATCGCTTGCAGGATCCACTCGCTTGGGCTGCTGACCGTGACCTCAGCCTCGATCACCAGCCATTCGTAGCGACCATTGTCGTTATCGTCCTGACCGTAGTCGGCCAGAAATCCGGTTAGCGCAACGCACGGACCGTATACGCGCACGCTGGCCCCCGCGTCGCGCTCGAAGTAGACGCTGTTACTACCTCGGAACCCCGTGATCTTCGCATGGATCGTGTACTCGCCCGCTTCAGTAGGAATAAAGACGCCGCTATACAGCCCGTCGCGGGCCAGGTGGTCGCCCTTGGGGAGTTCGCCGTCGTCGTAGAGGGTAAGCGTGCTGACCGCGCCACTGGGGCTGATGATCGTTACCGGAACCTTCGCGCCGTGGACTGGGTTGGTGCCGTCGAACACCACGGCGGTCAAAACGGCGGTTTGCCCCACGGCCACTTCCGGGGTGACGGCCATCAGGGTCACGGCCACGGGGCTTTCGCTCATCAGTTCGGTAATTACCGCGACGTCGCCAGTGATGCTGGGATCGGCTATCAGGTAGACGCTGTATTGGCCGGGTCCCACCGACGGAAAGTCATAGATATACTGAAAACCGGGATCGTTTGTGGGCAGGATAAACGGGCCAGGTTCGCCGCCCTCGAAGGTCATGTAGGTCCCGCCAAAACCCCCGACGCCGTCTTTGGTAATGTTCAAGTATTCGAGCGGCTGGACCGGCACTTGAATCCACGTTTTGACAAGCGGGCTTGACGCCCGAATCCGAAACCAAAGCCGAGTGCCGCTGGCGGCATCCACGTGAAACGAGGCCAGGCCGGCCCAAGAACCGTTGGGTGGGTGAGCCAAACGTGTGAGCTTGAATTGAACGGGAAGGAGCGCTATATCCGATGCCTCGCCTGGAGATTGGGCGCTGGTGACCTGAACAAAGAAGAACGAGAACATTCCAAGGACAAAAAGTGTAAAACGACAAACCTCTGTTGGCGCGGCGCAATCTTTCATCTTGTTTCTCCTGCATTTTACGAGCGTGAAACAACCGCGCGCGTCGCCTTGTCTCTTGCAAACCATCTGATCGAAACTCTCTGGTAGGTCAGCGCTCATGGGTGGTCGTTAACCACTTCGTCAGGGGGAACCTCGATAATCCAAAGGCGAGCGAAATAGGAGTCAGCCCAAATCAAGTAGCGCCCGTCGGCGGACCAGCAGTCAAAGTAGAGCTCCTTTTCGTCGGTACCTGCGAGCTTCAGCGCCATCCCCTCTCGAGCGCCGTCCGAACGGCGAAATACTTCGTGATAGCGCATTCCCTCTGCATATCCGCCGCCGATGAAGGGTATCATGGATTCATGCCACGGCCCGTCCGCAGAGAGGATCGCAAGTCGTTGCTTGTCCGGGGAAAGGGCCCAGTCCAAGACAACTGTACCGGCTGTAGGCACTCGCTGGTCGTTTAACGAAAGGGTTTTGGAGTCTATCCCCCTTATAGCCCCAGCTTGGTGTCCATCAAAACAGTCAACTACAGCCCCCGTGGCGGCTGCCCATGCGGTGGGTGCGACGGGTTCCAAGTTATTTGTCCGCGCGTTGAAACGGTAGACCGGTTTGGGTTCTTTGACTTCCTGCTCGGGAGGCGACTTCCCGCGCCGAAAATAAATATCCTCCTTTGAATTGAAATGTCGTAGAAGCAGCACATTCGGATCGTCCGATTCTCTGCGAAGGTACAGCGCCCCGAATTCCCCCCAGGCTGGTGTTACCAGCGGGTATATTTCGGGGTGCTCCTGCGCCCTCTCTCTTTTGCAAGATATCGTGAAGCCCAACAATGGTACTATGATCAACATCAAATGAACCATTGAGGACATCGGGGTTTCTTGTCGGAGTCTCACCGTAGGTCCCCAAAACCTGATTCGATATCGCGTATCCAAGGAATGATGAGGATTGCGATACCAGAGTCGGCAATGCTCGCGTGGTTACGCCCGGATATCGACGGGGGCGGCGGTGCTGGACGCGGAAGCTCGACAGACTGTCCGAGAGGCGGAGAAATAAGCTTCGAATAGGTGCCTATCCCTAGGGCGCTGGAAACAGTCACAAATGTGTCGTTGGGCAGCGGCGTCGGGTCAGAGTTTGGCGCTTCCTCGATGATGGTGTACCATTCCATACCGCCGATTTGCCCCCCCATTTTATCCCTGCTTTTTCGCGTCACCTTAATAGTTGGGACATTCCGCAGAATCCAGTAGATCGTCTCGACCGCGGCGGTCGCCATCCACCTTTTTCCGTAGGTGTTGTATTTATTCATGAGCTCCGTGCTCTCCTCCCGAAGCGCAGCATATTCGTCCGGAACGGAATCGATCTGCCCGTTGCCATTCAGGTCTGCGTCCGCGCCCACGGCGTTGAAGGTCATCGTGGCTGCCAACTTCGAAGACATGTACGGACCATTTGTGAAGTTGAAGTCGCCGCAGGTCGTCGTTTGTAGGTCGGGGCGCCCGATGTCTGGCAGGGGGCCCTCGTTAGCTGCAGCAACCTTTTCAGTGAAGAAAGGAAACTCGGGGTATTCAACACGGTCGAGGTTTTTAATGGCCTTCAACCTTTCTTCCGCGATATCTGCAAGAACGCTTCCGTTGTGCGGGGTGCTGAGGGTGGTTAGAGAAAGCACGTCGAAGGGTCGTTTGCAGACGGCGCCCTCGCCTTCGCAAGGGAAATCGGTTGAACACTCCGCGCCTGGTGCGACGCCACCCACGCATTTCCTGGATGGGTAGTATCTTTCAAGGTACTCCCGTGCGTCTAACCCACCCTTGCTATGGGCGACAAGATGCACGCCGTCCACGCCAAAGCTCGTAAGGATCGCTGGGATGTCGGCTTCATTAGGCCCATCAGGGTTGTCGTTCAGCCTTCTTGCGTTCACCTCACGCGGGTTCGTCGGGAGGTTGATCGAGTTGTCCCAAAGTAAGTGTTTCTGATCCAACCCAGCCGTAAAACCGCGATCGACAAAGAACGATCCTTCCTGGTTGTTCCCATGAATCAATATGATCGGAGACATAAGCTTGACGGAGAGGATGGCAGCGCGGAAGCGCAGGCATGTTGGAGTACCGCCAACCACGATCTTGACCTCGTTTGGTTCTGCAACGGGCTTCTGCCCGTTATCGCCGCGAGCACCAGGGAACTTCACGTCCTCTAGCGGAATGGGGAACGTCGTGCTCGACCACGTGCAATCCGGCGAGACCTGCAGGTCCCCGCGTTTCGCGCCGCCATTGAAGTAGACAGCGTGGGAACTGCCCACCTGAACCCCCCAGGCCACGATGGTCAGGGTTGCGTCGGTCGCCAACTCGGCCGACTTCAATTCCCACGCGTGGACCAACTGTCCACCATTCGGAGAATCGATGGTCAGACCAGCGTAGCGGGTCACCCCGAGTCCGTTCGTTCCATTGGCTACGTATGTTTCGTCGGCGGACAACTCTTCATCATCAACGTAGACAAAAGTGCGGTCATCGGCCTTGGGGATAAGCTCCTCAGGCACGGGCTCTTGGACGCATTCGTACACGCAATCCTCCAACATAGGATCACAGCGCCCAATCAAGCAAAGTGGTCCGTCGTCGCAGGTCACGGGGACAAACTGGCAGCCGGTTTGGTGGTCGCAGGAATCGGTGGTGCAGACGGTGCCGTCGTTACATGCTCTGGGCGTCCCAAGGCACGCGCCGCCCTGGCATTGATCGTTCTCCGTACACATATCGCCATCGTCGCAGGAGCGGGCGTTGTTGACGATTTGGCAACCTGAAATCGGGTGGCAGCTGTCGTCCGTGCATGGAATGCCGTCGTCGCAGTTGAGCGGCTCACCAAAATAGCAGCCCGTTTCGGTATCGCATCCTTCGATCCCGTTGCAGACGTTGCCATCAACGTCACAATCCAGGAGCTCGTGCTGACAGCTTCCGTTTTCGCACCAATCCCGCGTGCAGGCGTTGGGTTCGCCCTCGCCAACAATGCTGCAATCCTCCGGCGGCTCGCACCGGTCGTACTCCTCGTTGCAGGAAATTTCGCAAAAGTTGTCCGGGCACCGGGCGTCGTCCGGCGTCTGCGTTGGTTGGCAGTAACCGCCTACCTTGCAATCATCCGGACCGTCACAGAAGATTCCATTATCGCAAGGTGATCCGACCGGGGAAGTGATCGTTTGACAATGGCGCGTATCGTAAGGATCTTCCGGATGAAGATCTATGCATATGTTCAATCGACACGGGTACGCTGGGTCCGATGGGCATTCGGGACCCGGCACACACGACCCGTTTTGGCAAAGGTCAACCGTGCAAAAATAGCCGTCCGAGTTGCCGACTTCACACGTGCATTCGTCTTCCTTCCTGCATCGATACAAGGAAATCCCCGAGCACTTGCATCTATAACAGCCATTGCTACCTTGGTCGCAATCGGTATTCATCAGAGCAAGATCGCAGAGCTGGCCGCTTCCATAATCCCCCAAGCACTCTGGATCTAAACAGTCGGCACAGTCGTTGTTGTACTGGGGTGGCGGTGGGTCTACAGAACAAGTGGGTGGACCTTGAGCCCTAACCGCTATTGCAAGAAACTGGAAGATGACTAAGCACACCGCGATTCGACCGGCTCTCATAGTCTGCACTCCGCAACTACAGGGTTCCCAAGTGAACCTTCCACAGTAGCGGGCACAGGGCGCTTGTCAATCGTCATTCCTAAAGGGCAACTCTGGCATCCCTCCCCTGTGTCGGCGTGACTGCTCGAAGCCTTCGAGGTGGAGTGCTTCTTCCGAACTCTGTATAACACCCTATCTTTCGACCACCAGGTCGTACCTAGGAGGCCTGCAAGCCTCAGTTGGGACGCGACTTGGGAACGAATCCGCCTAAATCTGGAACCTTCATATTCGCCCCTATTTGGACACTATCGATCGCCTCCAGAACCGCCGATTTGAAGGGGTTCATGGCCGGGGTGGGGGCAACCCCCCGAAAGCACTTTGGTAAGGATGGTCGCCATTGCGGAAGCAGAAGTGCAAGGCGACCTAGCCCGTGGCGAGACAAAGGGAGGTGGTCATGCGCGTGTGGCCGCGAGTTAATTGGACTGAACTTTGGCTGGAATCAGCCGTTTTCTTGCCAGTTGAACATAATCAGAATTCAACTCAAACCCGAGAAACCGCCTTTCCAACTTCTTGGCAATCATAGCTGTCGTCCCAGAACCGACAAACGGATCGAGCACCAGCCCTCCCGGCGGACACCCGGAAAGGATCGGCCTTTCACACAGGGCTTCCGGATAGACCGCGAAGTGAGCGCCCCTGAAAGGTGTCGTGGGGATTTCCCAGGTGTCGCCGGGATTCTTGCCGTTTGGCGGAAGCCACCGAGGATCTTCTTCACGAAGGATTCTCGCTTGACCTCCGGGAGGATGGCCGACCCAGCCCGCTCCGCCTGGGATTTTAACGACTCCCTTCCTACCCAAAATTGCACCCAACTTTCTCGTCTCTGCCGCAATAGACCAAAAGTCTCCGGGGTTCTTGCCTTTGGTGTGAAAAGCCTGAGGTTCACCGGGATTGGGACACAACCGATTCCCAGTGAGGTGCGGGCTTGGCCGCAGGGGTCACTGAGATGACCTGATTTGAGCCTACAGAAAAAAAGAAGAGGCCCGCGCCGGTTCGCCGCGTGAGTTTGGTTTGGCTCCCAAGCACGCGACGGCCGGAAGAGTTTGTGCAGGCGAACCTGCGCTCCGCGGGCCACCTTTCATTATAGCCGCTTTCTGAAATCGGCAAGCCCTGCCACCTAGCGGGTGGAGATTGACGTGATCCAAGCTGGCATCCGGACAAAGGACGTGCGACAGACAAGTCGGAGTACCTCGCCATCGTATCTTGCTGCCCGGGATGGACATTTTGGCGTCTTGGTTCGTCACGTCGCGCAGCCGCGAGGATATTCGAGCGCACGATGCCCTCAATGTGGAAGCGGACGAATTGCAGGGGCGATCGCGACGAATGCCGACGGCATCGCTGTGGTGGGTGGTACTGACGAAGCGGACCCCAACCTTACGTGTCGGACATGCGGATTCTGGTGGGATTAGAGGGAGGAATACGAGCAACGAGCATGGTCACCATGATCGAACAGCAACCCGATCGATGGGCGAAGCTGCGAGAGAGACTTCGAGCCGCGGCGCAGGTGCCGATTCTGGCGTTCCTCGTCGTGTTGTGCGCCATGGCTTCTTGGCTGGGCATATGGACGATCTTTCGTTTGAGCGAGTTTATTTACGACCGCTACCTCCGTGAGAGCTGGTTATGACGCAGCTTCCGTTCAATCAGCGCCAGAGCATGCCGACGCCAAGATTCGTCGCTCCCGGGCGAAGAATTGTGCGCCTTGTTCGCAAGACACTTCGTGATGGTCGTGTTCTGGAATTCGTATGGAAGTTACGCACCGAGGTAATGGCTCCTCTTACCTACTCAACCTGGGAGCTTGAAAAAGCGCCTTCCCTGGATTGCCCATGCACGCCGATCGCTCCCGAGGACATCGTCTGCTGTTTCCAATGCGGGGCTCTGGTTTGCGCTTCAAGACATGCCGCAACCTGTTCGGGATGTGGGCGCGTGTTTGGCGCGGAATGCGTTCAAGGGATTGTCCTCGATGGAATGCCCTACGTTACTTGCAAGTCTTGTGCAAAGAAGCTGACAGCGTCGTGGACGCGCAAGGTGCTTTCGGCAGTGGGTTCCTGGATTTGGAGTTAACAATGAGGTTTCACGGCAACGGAAACGGTCACAACGTAAAGGGCCGTCGCGGCATTCATAACGTCCTGCAGATTCTTCAGCAGACTCAAGATCCCTTGTTACGATGGCACGATGTGCCCGGCGGCAACCTGCTGGCGGAGATGCTCATCAACGATCCTGAAGATCACGAGTTGAGCGAACTCTACGACCTTACGGTTTCGCAACAGGTAGCTCAAGCTGTTTCCATGGGCGATCCGTTCTGGGGAAGTTTCCCGCCCCTTGGCAGCCTTCCGCCGTTAGCGCGGGGAAGGGTTCCTTTGGTTGCTCTTCAAACAGGCGACGTTCTCTCCATCGACGTGAAAGATGTGATGTGCAATGTCATCGTCTGCGGTCCCACTGGCCAGGGCAAGACAAGCTGGCTGCGGCTGGCGATTCTCTCACTCCTGGATGCAAACGCATGACCATCATCATCTTTGATCGAAAAGGCGATTTCCTGGATTGCAGGTCGCTGTCGCAATCCAGGCTGCCCATCATTCCGTTAAGGAGTGAAGAACAACAAATCGCGATGCTGCAGCCTGTTTCAGGGCTGCAAGCGACGGCTTTCGCGATCGGCATGGTCGCCATGTTGGCGTCGCATCTTTCTTTGATCGCCAGCCGCCGCCTGATGCTGGAAACGCTGCTGCCGTCGTATCAGCGTCGCCGTCCGAAAGAAACATGGCCGACGCTCTCCGAATGGATCGAGACGATCGAGAAGATTCGCGTCACCTCCACCTCAAGACTTGGTCAGTATCGAGAGGCGGTGCTCTATGCCCTCGGCTCTTTGAATCTCGAACTCGGAAACGTCGTGAACTACGCCGCGAGCGACTTCTTCGACAAAGTCTTTGAGACCGACGGCTGCCTGGTCATCTCCTCTTCTGGGTTGAGCGCTGAGGCAGCGTCCATATTGGCGAGTCTGTACATCAACTGGATTTTCGAGCGTCGTGGCCTCCCAGGGGCTGACATGACTAGGCCGGTAGTATTCGTTCTCGACGATGCCCTGTCGCTTGTGCGGGGAAGTCTGTCGAGCGATGCCGAAGGTTCGAGCGTGAATCCGCTAAGCAGTTGGGCATTCCTCGGCAGATCTCGAGGAATCGGCTTCATCGTCTCGGCGCAAAACTTTTCCTTGATGAGTCCGGCCCTGACGTTGAACGCCAGAACCGTATTGAGCTTCGGCAGCTACGGAAGAGACGCCGAGGATCTCGGGCGTTTCATGAATCTCAACACCGAGCAGAGAACGCATATACTACTGCGAGGATGCGCACGGAAGCAGCACGATACCTTAGCCAAAATGCCTCGCCCAAACTAACCATACTAAACATCGCCAGACATAGGGATGAGAGATTTAGAAATAAGTCAGGTGTTCGACCCTCGGAGACTACACAACCTGTCCCAACAACGAAGCTTTCGAAGAGGAAAAAGCAAAGAATGAGGATGCCGGTGACCCGGCGGTAAACGGATTGGTCAACCGCACTTCCTCGAGTGAGACCCCAGAACACCATGTATACCAAGATGGAATTAAGGTCGCTGAAAATGATTAGAAGACCCTTGGGTCTAATCCAGCTCCATTGTAGTGTGTCGCTGAGTACGCGCAGCAGATAAAGAATCGTCCACGACAACCAGGACATTGTCCAATACTTCTGGGCCTGGACAGAAACAAGCCACCACCGCTCCCCGGGATCGGCTTCTGCTCGTGCCCTGCATGCTTTGCAGAACCCCACGCCGAATAAAAGGTTTAACAGAAGTACTATCCCGCAAATGACGAGGTTTAAGACGTTTCCTGGTTGTGGCATGAATTGACTCCCCGATCGGAAAACTAGCGCCAGTCAACCGCCGCACAAGATTGATTAGGGCCCGCTAGAACAATAACAATCGCGGCCTGACCTTTCAATAGTACTTGAAAAAACCTATGTGAGTCTTGTTTGCAGCCTAGTTATCGGCCACGCGGTGTGGACGAAAGCGGTGAGCAATCCCATTGGCAGCCGAGGGATGAGTGAGCGAGGGCAGCGCCAAATTGGTTCAAGGCTTTAGAACTAGAATCTCATGGTTGGAAGATGGCATGGCGACCTTCGTTTTTCTCGAACATATCGTAAGTGGCTTAGGAACCAAAGGTTACGACTTTTCTCATTGATTGCGGATTGCCTAGAACGGTTACGTGCCCTACGATTGGACGGGGCAAGAATTGTGATTTGCACTTCCCGTGCTGGGCCGATAAGCTGTGCATTTGCGTTTCACACGCAGAGAGATTCGGAGTTAGTTGGTCCAGTACTGCTTTCCGTTCTGAGAGGTACCGATGAACACGCACGCAGGCGAGATGGAGGGAAGTGCTCCGGTAGGTAGGCTGGACGTTTTGGAAGAAACTTGCAAAGTTACTGGTTGCAATCGCCACGCGCTCTTTGTGCAGGAGTATGGGGCGTTTGATCGCTGTTCGACACATGCCCGAGAAAGTCAGGGAATTGAGAGTCTTGTCACTTGGTGCAGGGATGTAGTCGAACATTGGGTTCGAGCGAAACTTAGTCAAATCTCACACGCTTATCTTGAGGGCGCCGAATTCGTTGGTGCCCCTGAGGAACCGTTAGAGTTTCCCTCCGGGCTCAACATCGTCGAGAGCAATCTTGATTGCGCAAACTTTGAGAACGCGGTCCTTGAGGATGCGCGGATCCACGCGCGGTATCAACGCCTGCCAGATCATTCGTCTCAGACTCGGATGCCCCAGCCGTTGGTTGGTACGTCGTTCTTCAATACGAGCCTGCGAGGGACTTCTTTCTGCACAGATCTGATGAACGTAAAGTTCGAGGGTTCGGATCTGACAGATGTCGAATTCCATGGTGTCGTGGAGTACTCGGGCCTTCTTCTGCACGACGTCCAGTTCTTCAACTCGACAATTTCCGAGCTTGCTCTCCGTAAGTGTAGCCTGAGTAATGTTAGTTTTGATGGGACATTAATCGGCAAGCTTGCAATTGACGACGGGTGTACGCTTGAAAACGTCGACCTTGGACGCGCGGTCATTACTCCCCGACAGCTCACCATCCGGGACAAAGTGATTGTCAACGCCGGATGCACAATACCGGCGGCCTTTAGACCATTCATTGAGGAGCTACGCAAGCAAGGCAAAGTTGAAGGCGAGTTCTCCGATTACGTCCCTCAGACTCCTGTTCAGAGAATGTTTGCGTTGGCCGAATCGATTAAGGCACGTCCGGACCCGCCAGTTACTCCTCGGGTCTTTTCGACAACGGCGTGGCTTTCTGCATCAGCGATTGCAACGGTCTTGTTCGTTGCCATAATACATGCCATCGGTATTGACCTATCTGCGACCGGGAGGGCCTATGTCCTGGCCAGTGCGGCTGCGGTCGTCGGAATGTTCCGGATACTGCGCTGCGCGTCGCAAGGAGACGGTCTGTGCCACCCTGGCTAGTGACGCTACTTCATAGTCCCTTTCTTAGTCTCCTCGTTGGTTTGCTCTGGTGGCTGTTCAACCTCAATGGCTTGGTCTTCCTAAGTCAAGAAATCGGCATTATACTCCCGGCCCCATTTGATAAGGTTACGCCCACAGCGCCTATTGATTGGCTAATCGGATCCCTCCTCATACTCGGCCCTTTTGTGGCACTGGGCAAGCACTGGCAGATCCGAGGACTAGACAAGGAGATCGCGATCGCACAGGAGCATCTCAACGAACTCAAGAAGCATAAGCCACCGCCCCGACATTCGACTAAGGGCAATCCCGTCGCGGTCACCGATCCGAGCGAAGCAGCCTACACTGCGGTTTACACAAGATTGATGCAGAACCTTGAAAAACTCCAAAAGAATAAGGCAAAGCTCCTCTAACCAAACCACATCGCACCGAAAAGTATTTAAGCAAGCGACGACAATACAATATTTCAAGCGGTGCTGCCGCAGGAACTACCGAAATTGCTCTAGATGAAGAACATGGCTATTGGAAAGAACTACCTGACCGTATCTGCCGTAGCAAGTGCGACAAAGAGTACGCGGAGAAGGAAGGGTGGCGCACTCTCGACTCAAACGTACCTGGGCGCGTTTACTCGGCGCTCGAATGCTTGTCGACAAGTGCTCTTGCGACTGTCCTCGTCACTTGCGATTTGCACACTATGGGAATCGACCTTTCCTGGAAGTGTCAAGCCTTGATACTCTGTGGGGCAGTATTGGCTGTTTATCATGGGCGTTGACTAAGCGCCGATGGCTCCAGGGCAATTGCAAAACTGCCGTAGGCGACGCAAATTTGCGCCGTCAGAATCTAATCCTGATTCGGCGCGATTTTGAATCTTCGGCCTGTCTTTGACTTGACACTTTCCAGACACTTTCGGCCAATTCCGACGTGTCTCCGACGGAGGCGACGTCAGTGGTCGGCCCACAAGTCCCGACCCGGCAAAGACTTTCAGCAACTGGGCGATACAGGACTTGAACCTGTGACCTCCTGCGTGTCGAGCAGGCGCTCTAGCCAACTGAGCTAATCGCCCTGGGACTCGCAGCCTAAGCAAGGACAATAACTGCGTCAACCATTTGCCCTCGAATGGGCATTCCTGCCTCCATAGGCAACTTGCGGCGGGGCGTCTATCGAAGTACGCTGTCGGCGTGAAGCGCCGGAGAGAACCGGTGTCGGAATGCCGGCGCTCAGACTTGGAGTGCTCAACAGAACCCCAAGCGCGAGCGCGGGGCTGAGCCTGATAGCTCGAGACGGACAGGGCCGGTCGCTTGCGCTCTCGGTTCTGTTCGAGATTCTTAGACGAGGAGGTAAACACTATGGCAATTGTCAATCGCCGTGAAATGTTGGGAACGCTTGGCACCCTGGCCGCCGCCGGCGGGTGGATCGGGCTGACGCCCGAGGAAACGGTCGCTCAGGAGAACGCCCCGAAGTCCACGGGACCGAGGGAGTACAAGCTTCCGCCCTTGCCCTACGCACCCGATGCGCTTGAGCCGCACATCGACGCCCAAACCATGACGCTGCACCACGACAAGCATCACGCGGGGTACGTGAAGGGACTCAACGACGCCATCACCAAACTCGAAGCGGCCCGTCAGGGCGGCGCGAGCAGCGCGGGCCTTGACGCGATCCGTGATCTTACCGACTCTCTGGCCTTCAACGGTTCCGGCCACGTCCTTCATTGCGTCTTTTGGGAGAACATGAAAAAAGGCGGCGGCGGGGAGCCCAAAGGGGCGATCTCCAAGCAGATTTCCGGCGACTTCGGAAGCTTCGCCAACTTTCAAGCCCAATTCGGCACCGCCGCTAAGAAGGTGCAAGGCAGCGGCTGGGGTATTCTCGCGTGGGAACCCCTGAGCGGGCGGCTGATCGTCCTCGGCGCCGAGAAACATCAGAACCTTACGATGTTCGGCTGCATCCCGTTGCTTGTGGTGGACGTTTGGGAGCATGCTTACTACCTCAAGTATCAAAACAATCGCGGTGGTTACGTGGACGCGTTTTGGAACGTCGTAAACTGGGAGAACGTGGACTCGCGCCTGGCCGCGGCCATGAAGCTCAGCTAGTCAGCCATGCTGCTTTCTGATTGAACTCCAAAGTCGATGGACCGTCGCCTTCTGAACGACATGTTGTCGATCCCCACCGCTCCGTTCGCGGAGCATCGGGTCATTGACTACATTGAGAGGTTTTGCAGCAAACGAAAACAGCTGAAACTATCCCGCGACCGGGCAGGCAACGTACTTGTCCATGTGCGCGTCGGGAAGCGCGTTGTAAAGCGCCCCGTCTGCATTACAGCCCACCTCGACCACCCTGGATTCGTCGCCGACCGCATGACGGGGAAGGGATACCTGCAAGCTTTCTGGCGAGGCGGCGTGCCGCCGCAATACTTTGTGGGCAGCAGGGTTCGGTTCGATGTCAACGGTATATGGGTTCGTGGCGTAATCCGTTCCGTCAATGTCGTACCTCGGGACGGTCAGTACCGCGTGGATACTGCCGTCTTGCAGGTTCCGCGAGACATCCCGTCGGGGGCCGCGGGCATGTGGGACTTCCCCGATCCCGTCGTTCGCGGCACGCGAATCTATGCGCGAGGGTGCGACGACCTCGCCGGTGCCTCCGCCATGTTGTGTTCGATGGATGAGTTGGCGGGGAGTTCCAAGAGTTGCGACGCCTATTTCCTGTTCACCCGCGCCGAGGAGGTGGGGTTTATCGGGGCCATCGCCGCATGCCGATTGAAGACGATCCCGGCCAAGTGCTTTGTTGTGGCCATGGAAACCAGCTCGGAGCGGCCTTTCGCCAAGATGGGTGACGGCCCGATCCTGCGGGTGGGCGACAAGGCCAGCACATTCACGCACGCCGCGACGGCCTACTGCCATCGCATCGCGCGGGAGCTGGCCCGTGAGGACAAACGCTTCCAATACCAACGCAAACTGATGGACGGCGGCACCTGCGAGTCGTCGGCTTATTGCACCCTGGGCTACGAGGCCACGGGGATTTGCATCGCCCTTGGCAATTACCACAACGTGGATTCAACGAGAAACAAGCTCGCTCCTGAGTACATCGATCTTGACGATTTCGACAATGTCGTGAAGTGGTTCATCGAGCTTGCCCGCGCGCCACGCCCCTACACCGGGCGTGACGAAACCCTGAACGAACAAATCAGGGGCCTAGAGCGCAGATACCGTTCGCTCTTGCGTACTTCCGTTGCCGGATCACGTTAAATAATTCCAAGGTACACCTAATCTTTTCTGAGTATGTTTCGATGTGTGTGCGAATACTATGCCGATCGCGCCGAATCTACGATTCCTTCCCCAGGCGCTACGCCGTTAAGCACGTTTTCGTACACCTGGACATGCTGATCGACGCAACGGCGCACGCCGAAGACTTCAAAAGCCTGGCCCCGCGCGGCTTCTCGCACTCGTGCGAGAGATTCACTATCCTGCAAGAGTCTGAACAACGTGCCGACCATTCTCTTGCCGGGGAATTGCTTGTAAAGGAGTCCGTTGACTTTATGGGCGATCAGTTCCGTAACCGAGTAATTCGCCGAACCAATCACCGCCGCGCCCGCGGCCATGGCCCAAGCGACCGACGTCGTGGAAACATCGCCCCGCGCCGCGACGATCAGCACATCGGAAATCGCCATTAGCTCTTCGAATGGATACCGATCACCCGGACTGACGATCGTCGCTCGTGACGGCATGGTTGAAGCGTACCGTGCGATGCGTGCCTGCTCTCTGGAAACTCCCGGCACGATACAGCGAATTCCTCCTTGGAGATGGTTCAGGAGTGCCGCAGCCCAGAACACCTCGAATGAATCGCTTTCGCGCGACACCGGTTCGGGAAGAATGACCAGCTTGTCACCTTTGGCGACGCCGAGCTCGTCGCGAAGCCGCCCCCGCCTGCAATGATTGATCCACCCGAAGTCGATCCCCGGCCGGATGACGACGCACAACTCGGGCATCATCCCGCTCTCGATCAACCGCCTCCGAACGATCTCGCAACTGCATACAATCGCAAATCCCTTGGGGCGAGCAAGCGTCCGCAGCCTTTTCGCCTCCCGCGTTGCCAACACCGGATCAAATACTTCAATCACCAGGGGCTTTGGCGTCGCTGCCCGTGCCGCGGCCGCCGCGTTCGCTCCCCATGCATGAACCAGATCAATGCTCTTTCGATCCACGAAACGCGCTATCAACGGGGCCGCCAATGCGTCGAAACGTATGGGACGCGGAATGGAGTGAATGGGTTGCTTCAGCGATCTGAGTTGAGCAATCGCGGAGGGGTCAATCGTCGCAACGGTATTCGTGAACCGCTCGGAAGCCGATCGGTCAAGTAGCGCACGGAGAGCGACGCGTTGCTCCCATCCGGCGGCGGCGTCGAACAAGTGACAGACGTGTGTCATATGGACATGGCGCGCCGTTGAATGCGAAGCGGCTATTGTGGTTTCTCAAATTCTTCGAGTTCGTGATCGTGAAAGAGCCGAGCGATGTTGACGGCGAGTTTGGCGGTAAGCTCTTTGGAGATCTCATCCTTGGTCTTCGCCCGGGCGACGGAGGCCCCGGTCATGCGCGCATTGACATAGAACCCTTCAGGACTATCGGGCCAGGCACGTACACGGCGTCGGTCCTTCTTTTCGGTTGGATCCAGCACCTTGACCGTTACCGCGAAGTACGCCGCGTTGCTCGAATCCGTGATGTCCTCGTCCGCGAGGTAGTCCTGCACCTCGATCCAAATGACCTGCTCGGCGCCGGCCTGTTCGCCGATTTCTCGGCAACTGCGCTTCGCAAAATCAGGAAGAGTCTGACGAAGCGCCTCCTCGGTGTCGATCGGCACCACCGTGGTCGCCGACTTGGTGCGCAACAGCTCCTGGCTCACGTCCTCCCAAAGGTATCGCCGAGCCGGCGGCCAATCCACACGCTCGTGTACATCGTCCACAAACACCATGACGGCTCCTGGCGTCAGGCGGAATTTCGCGTCGACCCTCGTCTTGCCGCATGCACCGCAGGCGAAGCAGACCGGAAGCATCAGCAAACCGATCGCGGCGCTGATCGTTCGCGGCGGATTGCTACATCTCAATGGTGTATTCATAGAATTTTCGGGCCACTTCCTCCGCAAACTTGAGGTAAGTGGCCTCCCGGATCATGGGGGAATTGGTGGCCGACATCAGCACCGGTGCATCCTCCGGATACAAGCACTGGACCGGGGTCAGCTCGTATCGCCGCTGAGACTCGCGTTCGGCGTGCATGTCATGCACGGATACCGATGCGTGGATTCGTCCCCGAAGAAACTGCGGTGATTGGGCATCGCGGATTTGGAACTCCAGCAACTCCAGATAAACTACATAGTCCGCATTGAATTTTCGACCAACCGCGGAAGGGTCGATTTGGGCGTCGATGTTTTTCTGAAGGAAATCCTCAACGTCTCGCGGGTCGACGACCTGCGTGCCGGCGCTTCGTTGACCCATCTCCGCGTAAAGCTTGTCTCCGATGTAGGTCGCCAACTCGAATCGGACATGCGGGTAATCGAAGAGCGTCGCCGGTTCCGTCCACACCAGGACGGCTACCCGCTTACCGGCCAGTTTGTCGAATTCCGGCGCGACCTTCTTGGTGTGTTTACCCAGGACAACGAACGGGGTGAGCAAATTGCAGGAGGCGAGCAGGGGCACGACCCCTATGACGCAACCGTAGAGGAGTTTCAACCGCATCGAGATTTCTGTTCTCCGATCTTCACATTATCGTGATGATAGCGTTATCATGATCTTGTAGGCCCATCCGGCCAGCAAGACGCCCATCGCGCCAAACCCAACTCCGGCGGGGGAGAGGCGGTACCAGTTTACCCGATAGGTTCGGCCCGTGACCAGCGTCGCTCCCGCGGCAACGGCGGTCACGGCGACCGAAATCACCAGCGCCAATCCCGCGGGCTGGGCATGGAACGCCGAGGACAATCGACCTCGTGCTGCATAGGCGAAGGCCGTCGTCATGCCGCAAGTCGGACAGGGCACACCCCAGAGCATCGCCATGCCGCACGGCGGAAGCCCCATTTGTTCGTGGGTGCCAATCCCGCTCACTGCCGGTTCGAGCCGCGACGCAACTACAAAGAGGAAGAAGCAAGCTGCCAGGACAACCGCACCCGCCATGCGTGCGACCATGGGTCGCGCGGCCTCAACCCGGAACACAATCGGAATTACGGGGTGCGCCTCCTTGACCCCTGCGGCCTGCTCTCTCTTATTCTGGACCATTGCGTACGTCATCGGAAGCACAAGAACGTATACGACTCAGCGAACGAGGACAAGCCACGTAGACAAAAGGCAGTAGGTTCGATAATGGAAGAGCACGAGAATAGCGATAGGCAGAATAGTTATGGAGCCTCACGGATCCGCGTGTACGACCGGTAATCGCGACTGCCGCCTACAGAGTATGTTCCGCTAGCGCGTCTTATCAGACACAGCAATTGATTTGAGAAATCTGTTGAATCAACTTGACCGGAACCCATCTGCCCCTCAACAATCGGATGACTACCAAGACCATGAGTCACCTGCGTCGGTGACGAATTGTTTGGCCGAAGGGTATCGGGGAACATCATGGAAGCGATGATCAAGGCTTACGTTGACCGGGCCGGTTGCTTCATCCGCGAACAGGATGGCTTAGCCGCCTCCGAGTATGCGATTGTTCTCGGACTCTTGATCATCGCCGCCATCGGCGCCCTTCAGCTGTTGGACGTGAATCTCACAAGTACGCTTTCGAGCATTGCCGATAACGTTCCGGGCACATCTTCCGGCGGTCATGGCGGTCCTTCGGGGGGGTGGTCGCCCCGGACTATCGGGTTGAATCCCACCTCTCCCCGCCCTAATTTGATCCCCTAACATCGATCATCCTGCGACGCGCTCCATTGAATCCGCGCGACTATGCGACCTCAGCACACACTTTCTGGGCCGCGTCGGTGAGGTCGGTAGCCGTTATAAGTTGGGGAATGGCGGCTTCCTTGAGGAGCTTGCGGGCGCGGTCCACGTTGGTTCCTTCGAGGCGGACAACAACAGGGACTTGAAAGCCGATTTCTTTGGCGGACTTAATCAGAGCCTCCGCGATGGTATCGCACTTGGCTATGCCCCCGAAAATGTTGACCAAAACACCCTTTACCTTGGAGTCCGCAAGAATGATGCGGAAGGCTTCACTGGCGCCGTCGGCGGTTACGGAACCGCCCACGTCGAGGAAGTTCGCGGGCATGCCGCCGTGCAGTTTGATGATGTCCATGGTGGCCATGGCCAGTCCTGCGCCGTTGACCAGGCAGCCTATAGTCCCGTCGAGGGCGATGTAGGACAGGTTGTGCTCCTTCGCCCGCAGTTCCATGGGGTTCTCCTCCGCGGCGTCGAACATGTCCCGGACGCGCTGGTGTCGGAATAGAGCGTTGTCGTCAAAGTTGATCTTGGCGTCGATCGCCAGGACGTCGCCGCTTTGGGTTCGGACAAGCGGATTGACCTCGGCCAGCGAACAATCGTACTTGTAGAAGACATTGACGAGCCCCCGGATCACTTTTTCGGCGGCCTTCACTTGCTCCTTGTCCTTTAAGCCGAGGGCGGCGACCAATTGGGAAGTCTGGAAGCCGAGCAAGCCCATGCTTGGGTGCAACCATTTCTTTACGACGGCGGCAGGATTTCGCTGGGCTACGACCTCGATCTCCACACCGCCCTCCCTGGAAACCATGACGACGGGTCTACGCTTGGCGCGGTCCATTACGACGGCCACGTAGTACTCGCTTTCGATTTCGACCGCGGAGGCAACAAGAAGCTTTTTGACCTGGATACCGCCGGCGCCGGTCTGCGGAGAGACCATGCGATTCGAGAGCATGAACGTCGCTGCCTGACGAACTTCGTCGGTGGAGTTGCAGAGCTTGACGAACCCGGCCTTGCCTCGCCCCCCGGCAAATACTTGCGCCTTAACCACGGCCCGACCGCCTATGCGATCATGCGCGGCAATGGCGTCGGCAACAGAATCGACGACCTGGGCCTGGGGAACAGGAACGCCGGCTTCCGCCAGCAATTCACGGGCTTGGTATTCATGGATTTTCATGGAACCTCAAGTCTTCAGATTTTTGGGTCTCAAAGCGGACCCTAGGATACCGCAACGTGCCAAAAGTTGGCACCTCCAACGGGAAACGGTGAAGTCAATCGACGTCTACATTCTGGCAACTTGGACCCAAGATACCACAACCGATCGAGCGACGAAACTTCGGGTCAGCATGATGGCAGTAAGGACACCGGTCCGGGCTTGGGGACTTTCGTGCCACACTTCTTGCACTTACGCCGCTTGTCGTCTTTCCAGAAGGCCTCCATCGTCTCTCGAAAATGCTCGACAATATCTTTGCAGGCAAATTCGATGTCGCACACCAGTTCGCCGCATTTTTCGCAATAGAAGACCAGGTGTTCCATTTCGTCCGGCGGACGAACGCGCTCCACGACGATGCCGATGATATCCGGCGGTCGCTGCGGTGAGTGCGGGACGTTAGGGGGGATAAAAAAGGTGTCGCCCTAGCGGCAAGCCCGGATCTCTTGAACATAATTCGTACATCCAGTAGATTGCTAACGGTGTCGTAGCGGCGGGACAGCACGATTTGCGGAGGCTTGATGCCAACGGTTTTGCGGACCGGCCCGTATCGGTTCTTCTTCTATGCGGGAGATCGTGACGAGCCGCCACACGTGCATGTGGAGCGTGACGACAAGATTGCGAAAGTCTGGCTCGATCCGATCCGATTGCAACATAGCGGAGGGTTCTCGCGCCGGGAGATTGATCGCTTGCAGAAGCTGTTGCGTACAAACCACGCAAAACTGCTAGAGGCCTGGAATGATTATTTCGATCGCTGACACTCCCATTCCGACGGCGGACAACGTTCGGATCACCAACGACACGCTGAGCGTCGATCTGACCGATGGGCGCACTCTTTCCGTGCCGCTTGCCTGGTTCCCCCGCCTGCTTCATGGCACTAAGGAGGAGCGAAACAACTGGCGGCTGATCGGTCGCGGACACGGGATCCACTGGAAGGACTTGGACGAAGACATCAGCATCGATGGACTCCTCGGCGGCCGACCTTCCGGCGAAAGTCAAACGTCCTTTAAGAAGTGGCTCGCTGCGCGCTTGGACAAGACCAAACGTTCCACCCGTCGCCCACGACGAATTCGCGCGAATTGATCACCCTCGTGTTCGATGCGAATGCCTGAGTTTACATGCGCGCAAGGCGCGGACGTACGAGGAGGATCGTGCCTGCCGCGAGCGTGAGAAGCGTCATCACCACGAGGCCCCATTCCGAGACGGTCGGGACAGCTGGATCGATCTCGCGCTCGATGATGCCGATCCCCAGGTGTTCCGGCGAGGTTGTGTCATTCCAGGTTCCTTGAGCATACGGCCCGCTTACGGGGTGGCCGATGATTGACCACATTTGGCCCACGTCTTCCTCCATGCCGCTGCTTTGGTTTGGCTCGCCCGACGACCAGTTTGTGTAGCCGAATGAGTCGCCGTTGGACCAGCCCCATCCACATGTTGGTTCCGGCGTGCAGGGTAATTGCTGGAGGCCTATCCAAATGTTATCCGGGTTATTGCCGAATTGTTGCAGGATCCACGCGTTCTCCGCCGCATCATTGATTGCTACCAAATGGGCACCGTGCTTCGTTGCCCAAACTTCAGCTTGCGCCCATGTGAGCCCGGTTGGCGTGAGGTCATACCAGTGCGCGGTGCTGGGGTTGTAGGTCCAGTCGGCAAGTACCGGTGCACACGCCGCTAAGGTGATCAGAAGTGTAAGCATAAGTTTTCGAAAGGACATTTTCCGCTCCTTTGCAAAATTGCCATCACTGCCTGCGCCAATTTGTAGTGCTGCTGCTGAGCCCCGATTCTAGCTGACCGGCAACTCGTGTCAATCAAAAAGTGTTCGATGCTGTGCGGGCATGCCGACCAAAGCTCAGCACGCTCCCAAATACAAGGCGGTTTCAAAGCTTCTGAAGCGACTGCGTGAGGAGGCAAGACTAACGCAACGGCAAGTGGGCGAACGACTTGCGCGCCCACAATCCTGGGTTAATAAAAGCGAAACCGGCTATCGAAGGGTCGATCTGGCCGAATTCTGCTAATGGTGCGAGGCTTGCGGAGTGACTCCCCTTGTGGGGCTAAAGCGGTTTCTCCGAAGGACAGAATGAGCGACGACGCGTGCGAGGCACAAGATTGTCCGCAGGCTCGCGCCTGCGGCTCTGGTTTTCTGCTCCCTCACGGTCGCGGCTCTGATCATCCGGTCGCTTCCGCTCCCGGCTCTGATCCGCGCCGTTAGCACGACGGCAGCGTTGACACCGGTCCGGGCTTGGGGACTTTCGTGCCACACTTCTTGCAGGTACGCCGCTTGTCGTCTTTCCAGAAGGCCTCCATCGTCTCTCGAAAATGCTCGACAATATCTTTGCAGGCAAATTCGATGTCGCACACCAGCTCGCCGCATTTATCGCAATAGAAAACCAGGTGTTCCATTTCATCCGGCGGACGAACGCGCTCCACGACGATCCCGATGGTATCCGGCGGGCGCTGCGGAGAATGGGGTAGGTTGGGCGGGATGAAAAAGGTGTCGCCTTCGCGAAGCTCATGGTTGACGATTTTTCCTTCTTCGCGGGTCTGCACAACGATATCGCCCTTGACCTGGTAAAAGAATTCCTCTGAGTCGGTGATGTGGAAGTCGTTGCGTGCGTTCGGACCACCGACGACCATCACGAAGAAGTCCTGACCACGATACAAATACTGATTTCCCACGGGCGGCTTAAGAAGATGTCGATGCTCGTCGATCCATTTCTTCAAATTCAAAGCCGCCAACTTGGACATGATTCAACTCTCGCAATGCCGTTGGAATTACCGACCTAATACTACCCAAGGACACCATAATCTCCGTCATCCCGGTCCGCAACGCGAAGCCATACGTTTACCAATTCATAATCGACGAGCATTGTAAATACTGCAAATATAGAAGGTTATGACTAATGGCGGATCCGATGAAACCTATCCATTCCAATAAGCTAAACCCCCCAACCCAATAGCTCATAAGACTAGCCATCCATCTAAAGGATTATTTATTGATAAAGTAGGTTGACCCGGACCGGAAACTATGCGATAATGGGTACAAATGCATCTCCGTCTTTACGGGATCTAACCTTATCGAAGCAGTGTTTGTTTCAGGTGGTCCCGGCCGGGGATGCGAGGAAGTAGAGGTTTGTAGTATGCCGGAAGGTACAGTGAAGTGGTTCAACGACGCAAAAGGTTTCGGTTTCATCCAGTCGGATGACGGTGGCGACGTGTTCGTGCACCAAAGCGAAATCGAGTCGGAAGGTTACAGGAGTCTCAATGAAGGGGCGCGGGTGGCGTTCGAGCTGACCCAGGGCCAGAAAGGACCGAAGGCGGCGAAGGTTCGCATCCTCGCCTAGTTGGCCAAGCCTAGAATAGACTGTTGAAAACCGAGGGCATCGACGATTCGCGTCGATGCCCTTATTTTTTGGTCATGTGCACCAGCCGCCAGACCAATGACAAAGGAAGTGGCGGCGAGTGCAATTGGCGGCTGGTGCTGCTTTCCCTACTCTTGGTCGCCGCCGCCACGGCAGCATATTCCAACAGTTTCCACGGCGTCTTTCTCTTCGACGACGTTTACCACGTCGTCGAGAATGAGCGCATCATACAATGGTGGCCGCCGTGGGAACTGCTCGAGGTCGAACGGCCGGTCGTCGAGCTTTCCCTCGCGTTCAACTACGCGCTTGGTGGCCTGATCCCCTGGGGATACCACGCGTTTAATCTATTGGTTCACATCCTCGCGACGCTCATCTTGTTCGGCGTCGTGCGGCGAACTTTCGTCACTTGTCAGAGCCGTGAGCGCAAGCCCGCGGACGCGCCGCTTGTCACCGGGCTTGCCCCGGGTGCTCTGTTGGCATTTGTGGTTGCGCTGCTCTGGGCGGTGCATCCCCTTCAGACGCAGAGCGTCACTTACGTCATCCAACGCGGCGAGTCTTTGATGGGGCTTTTCTATCTGCTGACCATCTACTGTGCGATTCGGGGTTTACACTCCTCTCGACAGCTCGGCTGGCATGTTGCGTCGGTCGTCGCGTGCGCGCTTGGGATGGCCTCGAAGGCGGTCATGGTCACGGCCCCGGTCATGGTGGTTCTTTATGACTTCGTGTTTGGCCGTAGAGGATTTAGCAACGACAATGGGCCTTACGACCTCTCGACAAATCGGGAATCCAATTCCACCGCCGCACAGGTGGGATCGCGGACCCCTCGGTGGAGGTTGTATCTCGCATTAGCGGCAACCTGGAGCATCTTGTGGGCTTGCGGCGTCGCGGCAGAAGTGTTCGATCCGGTGGCCCAACAGTCCCACGTTGGGTTCGGGTACCACGGCCTCACTCCTTTGCAATATGCGGCCACGCAACCGGGCGTAAACCTGAACTACCTGAGGCTGGCGTTTTGGCCGGTTGGGCTCTGCCTCGACTACGATTGGTCCGTCGCTTCAAGCCTGGATGTCATCATCCCTCCGACCATGGTCATTCTAGGGTTATTGGTCGCCACCACTTTTGGATTACTTCGGCGCTCATGGCCGGGTTTCGCGGGGGCGTGGTTTTTCGTAATCCTTGCGCCGACGTCGAGTTTCGTACCCATCAAGGACCTCGCGTTTGAACATCGGATGTATCTGCCGCTCGCCGCTGTGATTGCAGTCAGTTTGATCGGCGGACAGTCCCTGCTGATCGGTCTTCTCCGTCCACTTGCGTTCGGTGGAAAGATCGGTGGGGTTATTCAAGCATTGGTCGTGGTGGTTGTAGCAACGCTGCTCGCATTCGGAACGTACCGGAGAAACGACGTTTACCGAAGTGATCTGGCCATGTGGGCGGACGTTGCGGCAAAACGACCCTACAATGCCCGAGCCCGAGTGGCCCTTGGGAACGCCCTATTGGCACGAAACCGAATTGACGAAGCGATCTCGGCCTATCGAGAGGCCGTTGCCATCCAACCCGACTTCGCCGACGGTTATTGCGCCCTGGGTATGGGACTGGCGCGAAAGGGCGCACTCGAAGATTCGGTGGCCGCATACCACGAATCACTTCGTCTCAATCCGAACTTTGCCAAGGCCCACTACAACCTGGGAAACGCCCTGAATCGCCTGGGGAAGGTCGCTGAATCGATCCAATCCTTTCGCGCCAGCCTGCTAATCCAACCACGATTCGCCGACGCTCACTGTAACCTTGCCAACGCGCTCGTGACTCAGGGGCAACTCGAGGAGGCCGTGGCCGAATACCGCGAAGCGTTGCGTCTCAAGCCCGGCCTCGCCAACGCCCACAAAGGCCTCGGCGACGCGCTCATCCAACTTGGCCGAGTGGATGAGGGGATCGCCGAACTTCGCGAGGCAATCCGTCTGCAGCCCGATTACGCCAACGCGCATGCGAGCTTGGCGTTGGCGCTTTTTGATCATAGTGAGTACGCCGAGGCCTTGCGGCACGCCCAGGAAGCGCTTCTCCTGGACCCCAATCACCCGACAGCCAACGAGATTCTCAATCGGGAGTCCGAACGGTCGAAGGCTCAAAGGCGGAACGGGGGCTAGTTCTAAGGATCAATTTCGAGAATCCGTTGCCAAGCGCGTAGGTAAAAAAAGCCAGCATCATGGCGGCGTAGAGCGACACGAAGATGACACCCGCCGCCGCGATCATCTCGGCAACCCCATGAAGATTCAACTCCGTTGGTTTGGTGACGTAGGTTTCGATGAGCTTGAACACGTCGTCCGACCGCAAACAGCGAAAGCCCGCGATGGTCGAACCCTCAATGTGGGGGCATGGTGTTTCGGTCGCGCATGTCGCGGGCGGGCCGACCCAATAGTCCAATGGTGTGGATGCCCGCGTCGTAATGATGGAGCCCATTTCGAAGTAGTCTCCCGGAAGGTTATAGAACGGCGCAAGACCCAGAACGATTCCCAGGGGAAACAGAATGGTGCGCCGGCGTCCCTTGCAGCATTTGAGCAGGGGAACGCCGATGAACACCGATAACAGGAATGGGCCGAAATCCGTCGCGAGGTAGATCAAGTCGGAGCCGAAAGTTCTAAACCCAGTCAATCGGCCGGCATACTCACTCCCGCTGACGACCCACGGAAATATCTTTGCGAGCAAAGAACCCCCGTAGATCGGCTTGATCTCCAGACGCGTGACCTCTCCGCCGGCGGCCCAGCACCCGAACGCGTGGAGGAGTTCGTGTATCGGCACGTAGACTACCCAGCAAATCACCAGGCTGATAAATAGCGGGGCAAGTGCTCGAACGGGGTTACGGATGGTGACGATCGGTTCAATGCACGCGACCACGTCGTCCAACGGCTGGCGAAAGAATGGTCTCATGGCGTCCCGTTCACTCTATCCGCGTATCGAACTCACAAAACGAAGGCTTCGTTTGCGACGCGGGCGAGACTCCAGCAAATCCGCGCGCTGCTCCGTGGTGTCTAACACCCCTAACTTCGATCAACCATTCTGGCGGACATGTCACGATCTGGCAAGCTCTCTGGCAATGACGATGCGCTGAATTTCGCTTGTGCCTTCGTAGATCGAAGTGATGCGAGCATCGCGGTAGAGTTGCTCGACGCGGCATTCACGGACATAGCCGGCGCCGCCGTGGACCTGAACAGCCCGGTAGGCGATGCGGTTAGCGGCCTCGGAGGCATACAATTTGGACATGGAACATGTGGTGCGGTCGGATACCCCGGCGTCCACCGCGCAGGCCGCTCGCCACACCAGGGCCTTGGCCGCCTCCAGCTCGACGGCGCTATCCGCAATTTTCTCGCCAATGGCCTGAAACGAACCGATCGGCCTGCCGAACTGCTCCCGTTGTCGTGCGTAGGAAATCATCTCGGCAAGACAAGCCTCCGCGATCCCCGTCGCCTGCGCGGCAATGCCGATGCGTCCCTGGTTCAGACCTGATCGGAACATGGTTAATCCCTCGCCGCGTTTGCCGATCAGCTGCTCGGCGGGGACGACGACGTCGTTGAAGTGAATGACCGCGGTTTCGCTGCCGCGAATGCCCATTTTGCCTTGAATCTTGGTGCGGGAGATACCCGGCGACCGGCCATCAACGATGAACGCGCAATAGTTCTCCTTCTCCGGCAAACCCTTTAGGCGGGCCAATGTGAGAATCCAACCGGCGGAAAGGCCGTTGGTCACCCACATCTTTTCGCCGTTGATCCGGAACCCGCCGTTGACTTCAACGGCGGCCGTCTTGACTCGTGTCGTATCGCTGCCGGCGTCGGCCTCGGAAAGGGCGAAGGCGGCGAAACTCGATGGCTCTCCCCAACGCGACAACCACTTGGTTCGCAAAGGTTCTTGTGCAAACCGCTCGACGATCCCGCCCGCCAGGCTGTGAACTGCGACGGTCACTCCCACCGAGGGCGACCAGGTGGAAAATTCATGGATGATCGCCGCGAAGGTCCGATAGGGACAACCCACTCCGCCGAGAGCTTCGGGCATGAGCAGGTTGAGGAACCCCATTTCGGCCAGCTTGGGCAGGATCACGGCAACGGATGATTCATCCACGTCGCACGCCCGATCGAGGGGAAGGAGTTCCGCGCGAGCGAATTCGCTCGCGGAATGGAGAATCAGGGCTTGATCTTCGCCGAAATCAAAATCGGTTGGGGCTAAGGCCATCGAAGCCGTGAGTATAGCGGCTCGATAGGTTCAGTTCAACGGCGATCTCGATGAAGCAGTTTATTCCGCCGATAACTCCGCCGCCTCCCCGATTGTTTCGGACAACGTCGGGTGAGGATGGATCATGGTGGCGAGATCGTAGGCGACGGCGCCCATTTCCAACGCCAATACGCCCTCTGAAATCATTTCACCGGCATGCGGCCCGGTAAGGCCGATGCCCAGCAGACGCTGGGTTGCCTTGTCGAAGATGAGCTTGGTGACCCCGTCGGTGCGGCCCAGTGCGACGGCGCGGCCGGATGCGGACCAGGGCATCTTGCGGATGGTGATTTCCAGCTTCTTTTCCTTCGCTTCGGCCTCGGTGAGCCCGGCCCACGCAATAACTGGATCAGTGAACACCACGGCAGGAATGGCTCGAGGCTCGAAGACGACATCTTTTCCGGCAAGTAGATCTGCGACGACCGTTCCCTCGTGGATTGCCTTGTGAGCCAGCATGGGATTGCCGATCACATCGCCGATGGCGTAAATCTTCGGTGATGTGGTCTTGAAACCCGCATCGACCTTGATGAACCCGCGCTCGTCCATCTCCACACCAGCCCTGTCGAGCCCCAGGTCGCGTGAATTGGGACGCCGGCCAACGCTGATTAATACCTTGTCGAACTTGGTCGACTTCGGCGGATTCTTCCCCTCAAAGCCCACCTCGACGCCGGTCTTGACGTCCTTCATGCTGACGACCTTGGTATCGAGGCAAATGGCGTCAAACTCCGTTTCGAGCCGTTTGAGCAGAGGTCGCAACAGGTCGCGGTCGACTCCGGGCAGCAATCCGGAGGTCATTTCCACCACCGCGACCTTTGAACCGAACCCGGCGTAAACCTGGCCCAGCTCCAGACCGATGTATCCGCCGCCAATGACAAGAAGCGTCTTGGGGATGTCTTCCAGATTCAACGCAGTCCGCGAGTTGAGCACGCGCGGGGAGTCGATCTGAACTCCCTTCAATTCGATGGAGCGAGAGCCCGTGGCAATGACGGCTCGTTTGAACTTGATCCGCGCGACGGTTCCCCCTTCGATCGCCACGTGCTTACCGTCCTCGAATCTGGCCGTGCCCTGCACGCGCTCGACTTTGAATTTCTTGCACTGCATCTCCAGCCCGCCCGCCAGCTTGGAGACCACCTGCTCCTTCCATTTGCGGATGGCGTCCACGTCCAGCTTGGGCTTGCCGAAGTCGATGCCCATGTCCTTGGCTGTTGCGGCCGTGTGGATCGTCTCCGCCATCGACAAATAGGTCTTGGAGGGAATGCATCCGCGGTGCAGACAGACGCCGCCGAGCGCGGGCATGCTCTCGACGATCATTGTCTGAATGCCATTTGAAGCGGCCCGGAACGCGGCGTGATACCCGCCCGGCCCGCCGCCGATGACCAACAAATCTGTTTCCTGCGTGAATTCGCCTACGACCATTACTGTCAATCCAATAGGAACTTTGTCGGAGTCTCCAGGTAGCTCTTGATCTCCGAGCAGAAGCGAGCGGCGTTGGCCCCGTCGGTGGCGCGGTGGTCGAAGGAAAGATTGAGGGGCAGCATCAGCGCCTCGGCCAGTTGACCGTCACGAAGGACGGGTACCTTGCGCGATCGCCCCAGTCCGAGGATGGCCACTTCGGGAAAGTTGATGATCGGCGTGCTGAACGTGCCGCCCAAAGCCCCGACGTTGGTGATGGTAAACGTGCCGCCGCGCAAATCCTCAATTCCAAACTGATTCGTTCGGACCCGATCAGCAATGCCGCGAAGCGCCGCCGCAATCCCTCGAAGCGACAACCGATCCGCGTCGCGAATGACAGGCACGATCAAGCCGCGCTCCGTGTCCACGGCGATGCCGATGTTGATGTAATCCTTGTAGATCATCTGCCAGTTTTCATGGTCGAAACTGGCGTTAAAGGTCGGGTGCTTGCGCAGGGCCATACATACGGCCCGTATCAGAAACGACATGATCGTGAGCTTCGGGTCGCCGTTAGAGGATTCGTTTAGGTGGCGACGTTCTCGATCCAACCCGGTGATGTCGGCCTCATCGCCATGCGTCACGTGCACGGCCGTAAAGGCCGAGCGCGTCATCTGGTTGGCGATGGTCTTGCGAATCTGGCTGAGCGGCTCGCGTCGAACTTTACCCCATTTGTCCACATCGGCGACGCCGGGCAATGGCGGAGCGGGCGCGAGCGGGCGCTGCGGCGTTGAAGCTGCCGGCGCCGCTTTTCCGCCGCCTTTGGCCCCTTCGACGTCTTCCTTGGTTACGCGGCCGCCGGGCCCACTGCCCGCAAGCGAGTCAATATCCACGCCCAATTCGCGAGCCAGCTTGCGTATCGCGGGCGCGGCCGCCGCGACAGTCTTGCCTTTTGGAGCGGCCGTCTCAACACTCGCTGCTTTTGTCGCCGATGCGCCCGCCGACCGCGCCGTTTCCGGCGCTTTGGCGGGAGACGAGGGCGGTGCCGGCTTGGTTGCCGCGGCGGACTTGGACGCAGGCTTGGTGGCAGGGGAGCCGTCGGCGTCGTCAAACGTAACGATCACCGCGCCGACGTTGACCGTCTGACCCTCCTTAACGTGGACCTTCTTAGCGATTCCCGCGTAAGGCGAAGGAATCTCTACGGCGGCCTTGTCCGTCTCGACCTCCATAAGGTACTGGTCGAGGGCTATCTGCTCACCCTCTTTGATGAGTACCCGAACAATCTGGGCTTCGCTGATCCCTTCGCCTAAGTCGGGAAGGATAAAATCTCTAGGCATACGGTCGCTCCGCTCGAATGCAGAATGCAAAATGATGAATGTTGAAAGCTGGATTCGTCAACAGCCAGTTCATTCCGCTTTCACTATTTTCAAAACGCCATCACTTCCCTGGCCGCGTGGGCGATCCGATCCGCATTGGGCAGAAAGGCCCGCTCGCGGGCAAAATAAGGGAATTGTACATCGAATCCCGTCACGCGGCGGATCGGGGCCTCCAGATGCATCAACGAATTCTCGACGATCCGGGCCACAACTTCGGCCCCGATTCCGCACGTACGGGGACCTTCGTGGATCACCACCGAGCGACCCGTTTTCTCCACCGATGCCGTGATCGTCTCCGTGTCTATGGGAGAAACCGTCAGGAGATCGACGACCTCGGCGGATACGCCATCGGTTTCGGCCAAATCCTCGGCGGCCTCCAGCGTCGGACGCATCATCGCCCCGTACGAGATCAGCGTAAGGGCCGTCCCTTCGCGCACCACCTGGGCCTTTCCTATGGGCATACGTTCCGGTTCGTCCGGGACTTCTTCCTTGAATTTGCGATAAATCTCCTTTGGCTCGAAGAAAATGACGGGGTCGGGATTGAAGATCGATTCGAGCAGCAGCGCACGGGCATTTCGTGGCCCCGAGGGAATCACCATCTGGATACCCGGTGTGTGAGCGTAATAGGCCTCGCGGCTTTCACTGTGGTGTTCGACGGCCCGAATGCCGCCGCCGTAGGGCATGCGGATGACCATCTGCAACCCAAAGCGACCGCGGGTGCGGTTGCGAAAACGCGATACATGTTGCTCTATTTGGTGGAAGGCCTGGTAAAAGAAGCCGGAAAACTGCATCTCCGCGACGGGAATGAGTCCGTAAAGGGCCATCCCAATGGCGCCGCCGGCAATGGCGCCCTCGGCCAGCGGCGTATCAATGACCCGCTTTTCGCCGTATCGTTTGAGCAGCTCGGCGGTAACTCGGAAGACGCCCTCATCCTGGCCGATGTCCTGGCCAAGGAGCACCACGCGGTCGTCCTGGCGCAGCGCCTCGTCCAAGGCTCGGTTCACCGCGGAAACCATGTTAAGTTGGGCCATCCAGCGTCCTCCGCAACATGCCGCGTCATGCGGCAAGCCCCTACTATAATGGCATTGTACTCGGAACGGAAGCGGGTCGTCCTCAAGACCTGGCCGATATTGAACAATGGAAGCACGGGATGAAGAATGATGACCCCGATGAATGACGATATCATCGGTTGGGAGGCGACGACATGGGAGGGCAGCCGCGCCCTCCCAAGCGCCGGTGATTCGATGCGTGGCGAAGCTTGAGAATTCCCGCGGTACGACCGGTTTTGGTCAGGGCCTCACGCAGCTTGAGGCTCTTGCCGTTGCCCATGAACATTCGTGAAATCGTTTGAATGCGAGGATGAACGGACAAGCAATGCATGTCCGGGGCACCCTGAATCGGAAAGTATAGGAAGGCATGACCGAGCTGTTCACCTTCGATAACGCAATCGCGTTCGCCACGCTAACGGCGCTGGAGATCGTCCTGGGCATCGACAACATCGTACTGTTGGCGATCCTGTCGGGGAAACTGCCGGCGGAACAGCGAAGCAGGGCACGTGGGCTGGGCTTGGCGCTGGCGATGATTATGCGCATCGTCATGCTGCTGGCCCTCGGCTGGATCATGCGCCTGACCGAGCCGCTGTTTACGATCGTGGGCCGCGGTATCTCCGGGCGAGACCTGATCCTGCTGTTGGGCGGACTGTTCCTGATCGCCAAGGCCACCTACGAAATCCATCACAAACTCGAAGAACCCGATCCGCTCGAACAAACCACAGGGCGATCGAAGTCCTTTCAGGTGGTGGTGGTTCAGATCATCGCCCTGGACCTTGTGTTCTCGCTGGACTCGGTCATTACCGCCATTGGCATGGCCCGGCACATCGCGGTCATGATCGCGGCGGTAGTCATCGCGGTGGCGACGATGATGGTTTTTGCCGGCAAGGTCAGCAGCTTCATTGAGCACCATCCGACGCTCAAGATGCTGGCCCTATCGTTCATGCTGCTGATCGGGGTGGTGCTGGTCGCCGACGGGCTGGGCCAGCACATCCAGAAGGGTTACATCTACTTCGCCATGGCGTTTTCACTCGTTGTGGAAATCCTCAACATCCGCATCCGCAAATTGGCGGCACGCGCTACTCAATAACGCCAGGCACAAACATTGCTCAACCAGGCTTACGGCCGGAAGCGGCCTTGATTAGGATCCGGTTGATGAACACGGTCATGAGATTTCGACAACCAGAGGAATCTGAAATGCACTCACCTGCGCCGGACAGGCATGCCACAAGATGGCACAAGTGCGGCATCTGTCTGTCGACTTTCACGGTTTTATTCGGCATCGCATCATGCACGGCCGTTCCCAAGCGCCGAGACTGGTCGGCGTACACCGGGCCCGGCGCCGAGTATTTCCACAAACCCGAATACAAACTGCCCTATGTGCCCGACCCTTTGGAGCCGATGAACCGAGTCACCTGGGCGGCGAATGATTTTTTCCTCTTCGATCTCCTCGAGCCTGTCAGCAGCGCATGGCGATATGCGGTGCCCCAAACGGTCCGTTCCCACCTGGTGAACGTCATCCATAACTTTCTGGCCCCATTACGAGCAGTGAACTATCTGCTGCAAGGTGACTCTCACGCCGCCGGCCGTGAGACTGTCCGGTTTGGCATCAACAGCACCGTGGGCGCGCTCGGATTGTTCGACCGAGCCGCCGAGCGGGGAATCATGCCCTTCAAAGAAGACGAGGATATGGGCCGGACCTTCGTGCAATGGGGATGGGGGGACAGTACCTACCTCATGCTTCCCGTCGCCGGTCCCAGCACGGTTCGCGACGCCGTGGGGCGGACGGGCGATTTTTTCCTGGACCCGTTTTCGTACAACCTTTACACAGCGCTGGCCGAGCGATTCATCTGGCACAGTGAATCGATCAGCGACGCAAAGCGCCTGGCCCGCGGCATGTACGATGCCTACGACTTTGAACGGTACGGATGGTCCATTTACAGATGGCTGAGGAGCGGCCAATTTCAAGAAGTCAAAGAAGACGGGCCGGCCGTGCAGTCACTGCGGGCGCAATTCTTCGGCCCCGATGATCCCTGGTTCCTTTCTCGCGGCCGTTGCCGGACCGTTCGGATCCCTTCGACGAAGCGAAAACTCCCTTATGACGCCTGGATGCAGGAACATCCTGCGCCCGTTGTTTTCATTTTGCCCGGGATGGGGGCGCATCGCCGCTCCGACCGAACCATTGCCCTTGCGGAAATGGTCTACGGCCGAGGGTTTTCGGCCGTGACCATGAGCAGCGCCATGAACTTCGAGTTCATGGAGAACGCCGCAACGGATGAGGTTCCCGGCGTCGCGACGATCGACGCGAGTGACGTGCATGAGGCACTCGATGCAATCTGGCACGATCTAGAAAAGAAGTTTCCCGGAAGAATGACCGGACGGGCATTGATGGGCCTGTCGCTGGGCGCATTTCATGGCTTGTATATCGCGGCGGAGACGACGCGGCCGAATAGCCGGCTTGTGGACTTTGACCGTTATGTTCTACTGGACACTCCGGTGTCTTTGCGCCATGCCGCCGAGCAGCTCGACGCCTATTACAACTCTCCCCTGGCGTTTCCAGAGGAACAGCGCGACGACCATGTGCGCGCCATCCTGCATCGGGCGGGACTCAACTTGCTATCCAGCAACGTTTCCGAAGACGACGAAGTTCCTTTCTCCGAGTTGGAAGCACAGTTCCTGGTCGGTTTGAGCTTTCGGGTATCGCTTCACGACATCATCTGGAGCACGCAGCGCCGGCTAAACATGGGTGTACTGGCTACACCACTGAATCCAATGCATCGAGCGCCGGCCACGGATGAGATTCTCGACTACTCGTTCATGGAATACTTCTACGCGTTTGTTTGGCCCTACTACCACGGTCTTGAACGCGGGTTCTCGTCCGTGCAACGGATGTTCGATCTTTCGAATGCGCGTTCATTGACGGGATCGCTGCCGACCGACGGCCGCGTCCGTGTCTTTATCAACGCCAACGATTTTCTCCTGACGCCGGACGACATCCAATGGCTCAAAGACACCCTTGGTGAATCACATGTAACGGTTCGTCCGTCCGGCGGCCACGCGGGTTCACTGCACCTTGCTCAAACTCAGCAACAGATCATGGACTCGTTGCTGGACCTATTGAATACGCCGGCGCAGGGCGATCCATGAGCGAAAAAGACTCAAGTTCTCTGGCAGGCCATGTCCGCCTGCGGGATGTAGTGGAGGCTGATTTGCCCATTTTCTTTGAGCAGCATCTGGAGCCGGAAGCGATCCGCATGGCCGCCTTTCCTCCACGGGATCGGGAGGCGTTCATGGCCCATTGGGCCAAGATTCTGTCCGACGAGACTTGCCACGTGCGGGCCATTGTTTTCGACGGGAAAGTGGCCGGGAACATCGGAACTTGGGAGGCGGACGGACGACGACTGCTAGGCTACTGGCTTGGGAAGGAGTTCTGGGGAAAGGGCATTGCGACCAAGGCATTGTCGGAGTTTCTGAAAGTCGAAAAAGCGCGTCCGCTTCAAGCCTACGTCGCCAAACACAACGCGGCCTCTATTCGCGTGCTCGAAAAATGCGGCTTCAAGCTATCTGGCGAAGATAGGTCGGTCGCTCCAACGGGCGGCGGAGAGGTCGAAGAGTTTATCTATTTACTACGATGACGGCTGCCATCCCTTAGTAGTCCCCTCGGAGAAAGGAACCGCTGGTCAGTGTCCTTTTCCGACTCCTTCGCGCTGTAGGCAGGCGGCGAACTCTTCGCGTTGTTTCACGAGTTCCGGGGGAAGAGTCTTGTACATGTAGTCGAAGCAGTCGAGTGGATCGACGTCGCGCATGGCCTCGTATCGCTCGACGGCCCCGGCAACCTCTTTCAGTACATCGGCCTCAATTTCTTCAATAAGCTTTTTGTTGAGTATCTTGCGATCTACCAAGTACTTCTGGTAGCGGGGAATGGGGTCGAGTTTTTCCCACTTTTTCACCTCCTCGTCGGAGCGGTATTTGGTGGGATCGTCCGCTGTGGTGTGGACGCTGAGACGATAAGTAACGGCCTCGATTAAGGTGGGACCGCCACCATTCTTGGCTTTGTCGACCGCTTCCTTGGTGCCGGCGTAGACGGCGAGTGGGTCGTTTCCATCAAGTTGCAACCCATCGAATCCATAGGCGAGTGCTTTCTGCGCGACGGTCTCCGACGCCGTTTGCTTATCCCGCGGGACGGAAATGGCCCATTGGTTGTTCTGGATGAGGAAAATGACGGGCAGGTTGTACACGCCGGCGAAGTTCATGGCCTCGTGAAAATCGCCCTCGCTGGTGCCGCCCTCGCCGCAGTAGCACAGGACCGCATGGTTGTCGCCGCGGAGCTTCATAGCCCAGGCGATACCCATCGCGTGCGGGCATTGGGTGGCGATGGGGACGGCGATGGGGAGGTCGCGAGAGCCTTCCGGCGGCGAACAGCCTTCCTCGTATCCGCCCCAGAACTGGATGATCCGTTCGAGCGGCCAGCCGCGATGATAGAAGGATCCCGGTTCACGGAAGGCGTGGACAACCCAATCCTCTTTGTCCATGACGATGGTAGAGGCGCAATGGGCGGCTTCCTGGCCTCGACAAGGTCCGTAGGTGCCGATGCGTCCCTGGCGCTGCAGATTGATGCAGCGCTCGTCGAGACGTCGGGCGACAAGCATCAGCCGGTACAGGTAGATCGAGCGGTCGGCATCCAGCTTGGGGTCGAGTTTTTCATCCACTTTCCCAGAGCCATTCAAAATGGATAGACACTCGACTTTGGATTTGAGCTTGATCGTTGTTCGTGGCACTTTGGATCCTTTCCTTCCTTCGCATCCTAACGAGAATACTTCGATCCAGACTACAGGGGGAGCATTGTACAGGGGGACGTGCGTTTGTGTACCCGGCGAGGTCAACCGTTCGAAATTGAGGCCGCATCCGGTCCCGATTGACCGGTGCGATCCGCGTTGCTGGTCCGACATCGGGAAGCCGCTTGAAAGACAAGCTTACAGAATGATGAGGCCGCATCGACGGTCGCATGGGCGGCCAATGGCCGAGCAACACAGATGATATCCAGCCCACTGGGCAGGTTCCTCTTGTTTCTGCGAAACGCTTCACGGATTCGTCGCTTTACATAGTGTCGGCGCACGGAGTTTCCTATTCGCTTGCTAACGCTGATCCCAATTCGACTAAAAGCCAGTTCGTTTCCAGCTACATAGACCATGAGCACGGGGTCGGAAGCCTTGCACTTGGCGCCCAGCACGCGGGTAAAGTCCCGGCGCAGCCGGAGATGTTCTCTCTTTAGGAACCGCTGACCAACAGACATCATTGACTCCATTTGGGCCTAGGCGCCATGAATTGCCCTTCAGTATCGATTGTTAACAGTATACCCTACACAGCGACCGTCGGTCGCCTTCGACAGATTCTATCTCCGGCGCGGCAGTTCGCGCTGTCGAGCGACGAGCTTGTCGGCTAGTTGAGTGGGCTCGGGGAGGCGGAAGGTGGTGCAACAGGCGAGCGTGATTTCGACGGCAGCATCGAGCGAAATACGGTGGCCGACGCTGACGTAAACCGGCTTCACGTTGTCTCGAGTCCGGACGGCCATGCCGACACACTCGTTGTCGTGCATCAGGGGCGAAGCAGAGCGCTTCAAAAGCCGAAGCCATTCATATTCTCCAACCAGGATCGACTTCGCACAGCCGAAGCTCGGACGATTGAGCATGAGGCCCATGTGGCAGGCCAATCCGAACCGGCGTGGATGGGCGTAGCCCTGACCGTCGAACATGAACACATCGGGTTCGTGTCGCAGTTTCTTCAGCGCCGCGAGCAAGGCGGGCGCCTCGCGGAACGTAAGCAGACCGGGGACATAAGGAAATCGCACGACTCGTCGCGCGACCTGCTGTTCAACAACTTCTCGATGTTGCACATCCCAGACAACTACCCCGGCGATACATTCTTTTCCGTCGCGCGTGAATGCCAGATCGGCGCCGGCGACGAACCGAAGTGCCGGCACTCGGCCGCGCCGTATGACTCGAGAGGCCAACTTCTTCTGGATGGCGACGGCCTGAGTGGGCGTGACCGACCAGGAGTGGGGGATACGCAGGATTCTCATTTCGGGCTTTTACACTTCATCGTAGTTGCTAGTTCGCGATGTTTTCACATTGAGCGGGGTTTGCCGAATGTTCGGCAGATACTGCGCCAATTGCCTAGCTTCCTTGCATACATGAAAACCTATTTGGGTTGCCCATTATGCTCTTTGTAACCCGTTGTGACATATAACGTAAGGTTACGTCGAGCGGCTTATTGGTTATTCCTTTACTTATTACCTCCACAAGTTGGCGCATGGGATGGAAGGACGACCCCAATCGCCGCGCCGCATCACCCCTTTACAATGGGGGGCCACAAGATAATTGGCCTGCGTTCGCAGGTTGAAATCAAACAAGTGTATCAAATAGGGCCTAATACAGCGAAGATGAAAGGGTTTTTGTCCGATATTCAAGTGTCCGGCTCAGCCCAGGCGGCTCTCCGATCGCCAAGGGCGCTGACTCAACGGCATGCGAATGAACAAGCAGGCTCCTCGGGTTGAGCCTGTAACTGTCGAATCTGTCCGATAGGGGAGGTAGAGGCCACCGTGCGCGTAGCGGAAACGCGAATTGACGAAAGACTCGTCACGCATGCGCTAGGCCAGTTCGTTGCGACCACGGGCGGTTGCTCGGGATAGGAAGTCCAAGGCGCGACGCCGGATTCATGGAGTGCCATGGCGTGTCACTGGAGGCGATCCGCAAGTTGTTCGTGGCAGACTATGAAGTCCCGTTGAAACCGGAAGACATGGAATGTATCGGCATGGATGATCCGAAGTCCGGCCAGGTTTTGGTAGTCGTAAACAGGGTCGGGGACCTGCCGACAGGCAACTTCCGTGATCACTTGGTGGTGAATGCAGTCAACCACAATGCACTGCAATTGGTGATGAATGACAAGCGATTTGATACCAGGCAATCCCTGGCTCGGATTCCCGCTAGGCAGATCAAGGGAAAAACAGGCTGACCTCGCTGTAGCCTTGGCCACCCGGTTGGCACTACAATGGAACGATGAGTGCCCATGCGACGACACGGCCTGATTGGCGCTTTCCGGGAAGACTCGGTCGATCAGCGCGAGTTTACGGCGTCCATCCAGGTTTTCCAGGATGGGTCGCGAATCGGGGCCGTGCACGGAAATGGAACATGACGCATCGGCAGGGCAAGGAAGGAGCCGAAAATGTTGGTGCTATCCAGACAACGCGATGAGTCGATCATGATCGGCGACGATGTGGAGATCACCATCGTCGATATTCGCGGCGACAAGGTGCGGCTCGGCATCAATGCTCCTCGCCATATTCACGTCCACCGCAAGGAAGTGTATGACGCCATCAAGCGGGAGAACCAGCAGTCCGCCGATCTTTCCCCCCAGGACGTCTCCGAGATCATCGAAACGAAAGCCGGTCCGGGCGCCGTACCTGGAGCGTTGAAGAATGGTTCGGAAGATGGCCAATCCAAGCAGATCCGTCAGTCGCGCGGATAACATCCGCACAATTACTGATGTTTCTTGGCGGTGCGATGTCGCAGCATGGCATCGATGAACGGCTGGATGTCCCCATCGAGGACGCCCTGGGTGTCCGAGGTTAGATGGCCCGTGCGTGAGTCCTTGACCCGTTGTTCGGGGTAGAGGAAGTAACTCCGGATCGCGTTGCCCCAGCCGATCTGTCCTTTTTCGCTATACACCTTGGAGAATTCGCTGTCGCGTTTGGCTTGTTCCATTTGGTAAAGCCTCGCGGCGAGCATCTTTCGCGCCGTCGCACGGTTCTTGTGTTGTGATCGCTCGCTCTGGCATTGCGCAACCAGCCCCGTGGCCAGATGGGTAAGACGCACCGCCGACGACGTCTTGTTGACGTGCTGACCGCCTTTGCCGCCCGCACGATAGGTGTCCTCACGAATGTCCTTGTCCCAGTCGACTTCGATTTCGATATCGTCGATCTCCGGCTGTACATCAACGGATGCGAAGCTCGTCTCCCGCTTTCCTTGCGCACTGAACGGCGAGATGCGTACCAATCGATGCACTCCAAGCTCGCAAGAAAGATAGCCGAAGGCGTACGGCCCCTTTACCAGCAGGCTGCACGACTGGATGCCCGCCTCTTCGCCGTCGCGCATGGAAAGCTCCTCGACCTCGTACTCGCGGCGTTCAAAATAGCGAAGGTAAAGACGCAGGAGCATCTGCGCCCAATCGCAAGCGTCGGCCCCGCCCGTGCCTGCCTGGATGTTGAAATAACAGTTTCTTGAGTCGTTGGGGCCGGAAAGGAGCATCAACAGCTCGACCCGGGCGACCTCCTTGGCCAGCTCTCCCAAGCCTTCTTCAAGTTCCTCACGAACATGATCGTCCTCCGCCTCGGCGAGAAGCTGGGTCATCGCCTCGAGGTCGCCCGAATGGGCGATGATTCCCCGCATCGGGTCGACGATCGCCCGGATCGACTTGAGTTTGGCGACGGTCTGTCTGGCCGCTTCGGGATTGTCCCAAAAACTCGGTGAGGCCATCTCGCGTTCGACGGCCACGAGGGCGTCCAATTTGCTGGGGAAGTCAAAGAGAGTCCCGTATGGCGACGATCCTGGCCGAAAGGTCTTGCAACGATACCGCGGAATCCTCGAGTCCCATGATGCGTTTGTCCTTTACGGTTCTGAGTTCTAATCAGCTCCAATTCCGAAACTTCGATGATCAGTCGTTGGTGATTCGAGTAAAGCGAAAAAGGAATCGTCAATTACCATTCGACATTCTCACGACGCGCTCCATGATAACGTCCTCCGCGGGCAAGGACACTTCGCCGGGAATGATCGGGCTGGCGACGGTCTCCATCGCGACAATGCTATCGATCACGTTCGTACCCTCAACCACCTGCCCAAATACAGTGAATCCTCGGTCGTCAAGGAAGGTGTTCTCCTCGCTGAGGTTGAAAAAAAACTGGGTCGCTCCCGAATTCGGGTCGCCTCCGGATAAGGCCAACGCCACGGAATACAACCCGCCATTGCTCAACCCATTGTCCGCCTCGGATTGGACCGGATCTCGCGTCGCCGGGACCAGCGTCAATTCACCGTTGACGCGCTCGTACCCACCGCCCTGCAACACAAATGGATCGCATTCGCCGGTTTCGGCATTGGGGGAGCAGACATTGCGGTGGAAGAGCAAGCCGACGTAGAAGCCGTCATCGACGTAAAGCAGAAAGTTGGCCGTATGCAACGGGGCGGCCGCACCGTTCAGCTCGATAGTGATATTCCCGAAATTCGTTTCGATGAGAACTTGCGGCATCAGGTCGTTCACCGCGGCAATCTCAAATTCCCGCGTCGCGATGGTGGGACCGCCGGCAGCCGATGGAATCGTTGCGGTGAGCCGCAGCCGAATTGTACCCTCGGCGTTCGCCGTTAGCGTGGTATTGGCGGCGGCGGGATCCGCTATCGTCGCCTGACCGAAAGTCACCTCCCATAGGAGGGTGGCAGCTCCTGAAGTCGATCCAAGCGTCGCGGTCAGCATCACGGGTTCGCCGACGACGGCCAGACTAGGGACTGAAGCCGTCACGGCTGAGATGACCTGAACTGTCACGTAATCGGTCGCGTGGGCGTTCACGCTGTCCGTAACCACCACGCGAAAGACATAGGTTCCCGGCGTCCCCAGCGGTCCGGCCGAGATCGTTGTGCCTGTCGCATTTGCGATCGCGATTTCGGCGGGACCACCGTTTTGGTCCCATCGAAACAGATACGGTGGTGTTCCGCTCTTTGCCTCCGCCGCCGGCATGACGGTCGCACCCTCGAATACTTCGCCCACTGGTATCGAGGCGGAAACCGTCAAGTCGGATTCTCCTTCCGGACCTGTGACAGAAGGGTCGCGCAGCGGCACGCAAGACGCCATTGCCATCGCCGTCACAACGGAAAGCCGCAATGCGGAAGATTCTTTGCACATCATGTTCGGACCCATGGACTGACGCAGTCCCACTGTTCATCGGATCGCACACCGCATACGCAGTAGCCTCAAAGAGGCAACTCAGATAGAATACCAACACGGGGGTTTGCGGTCAGCCCCTGTGACTTCCGAATTGCCGGACGTACGGAATGCCCAACTACGACGTGTACGACTCCCCCCTCGTCTCGCGCTATGCCTCTCGCGAGATGAGCGGATTATTCAGCGAGCGGAATCGGATTCGTACGTGGCGGCGGTTGTGGCTGGCCCTGGCCAAGGCCCAGCACCGGGCTGGAATCCGCGTCACATCGCGGCAGGTCAAGCAGCTCGAACGAACCATTGACCGTATCGATTTCCGCGCCGCTGCCAGGTATGAAGCCCGTCTTCGCCACGATGTGATGGCGCATTTGCACGCCTGGGGCGACCTCGCTCCAGACGCCAAAGGCATTCTTCACCTTGGCGCCACCAGCGCCTACATCGTGGACAACGCCGATCTCATCATCATGCGCGACGCGATGCGGTCGATGGCCGCGTGGCTCGCCAACGCCATCGACGCCCTGGGCCGGTTTGCGAAAAAGCACCGAAACTTGCCCACGCTGGGACTCACGCACTTCCAACCCGCCCAGGTAACCACCGTAGGCAAGCGAGCCGCGCTCTGGTGCTACGATTTCGTCCGCGACCTGGACGAGATGGAGCGTCGGCTGGGCGAGCTTCGATTTCGCGGCGTCAAAGGAACCACCGGCACGCAGGCAAGCTTCCTGGCCTTATGCGACAACAATCATCGGAAGGTGCTGCGATTGGAGGAGGATGTCGCCCGGCAGATGGGGTTTGAGGCGGTCGAGCCGATCACCGGACAGACCTATTCAAGGAAAGTCGATGCCCAGGTGGTTTGTACGTTGGGTGGCATCGCGGCCAGCGTCCACAAGTTTGCTAACGACATTCGATTGCTTGCAAATCTCAAAGAGATGGAGGAGCCGTTTGAGAAGGATCAAGTCGGCTCCAGCGCCATGGCGTACAAACGCAACCCGATGCTTTGTGAACGGGCGACGGGATTGGCGCGGCTGGTGATCTCCTTGGTGCAGTCGCCGTTGCAGACCGCGGCTGAACAATGGTTTGAACGCACGCTCGATGACTCGTCAAACAAGCGCGTGGTTGTTCCCGAGGCGTTTCTTGCGACCGATGGAATGCTCCGCGTCGTTACCCACGTGGCTCGCGGACTGGTGGTCTATCCGAAGGTAATCGAGGCGCGATTGCGTACGGAGTTGCCGTTCATGGCCACGGAGGACATCCTGATGGTCGGTGTTGCCGCGGGCGGAGATCGTCAGAACCTTCATGAGCGAATCCGCCGGCACTCGCAGGCGGCGGCCCGACGTGTGAAGCTGGAAGGGGGGGAGAATGATCTATTGGATCGAATCGCGGCGGACCCGGCCTTTGCAAAGGTGAGGCTGAGGGAAGTGATGAGTCCGAAGCAGTTCGTCGGACGCGCCCCCCAGCAAGTGGATGATTTTGTCCGTCAATTTGTGAATCCGATCCGTCGCCGATATCGTTCGTCACTCGCACAGCCGGTTAAACTGTCTGTCTAATACGTGGAGGTCCAATGACTCGCGCTGAATTGGGGCAACGCATTAAAGACGCCGCGTATCTGGAAGGGGACTTCACTCTCCGTTCCGGCCGCAAGAGCAAGTATTACCTCGACAAATACCTCTTCGAGACCCAGCCGGATATTCTTCGCGCGATTGGGGACTTGTTCGCTAATTTTGTGAAACCCACGACGACCCTGATCGCCGGCGCGGAACTAGGCGGCGTTGCACTGGCCGCGGCGGCATCCATGGCAACCGGCAAACCCTTCGTGATCATCCGTAATGCTAAAAAGGACTACGGGACCTCGAAGCCCTATGAAGGAAAACTCACCGATGGGGATTCCGTGCTACTCGTGGAGGATATCGCCACGACGGGTGGTCAAGTGCTTGAAGCCGCCAAGTTCATCACGTCGATCGGGGCCAAAGTCGAACGCATCGTAGCGGTGATCGACCGTCAAGAGGGTGCGAAAGAAAACATCCAGTCCGCCGGCTTCGCCTTCGAAGCCCTATTCGCCAAAGCCGACCTTGGAATTCCCTAACCATATGCGAGCCACGACCGTGAGGGAGCGGTCATCCGAACCCGGAGCGCAAGCGACGGGCCAGTACGAGCCGCGAGCGTGAGGAGGCGGTCATCCGAACCCGGAGCGCAAGCGACGGGCCAGTACGAGCCGCGAGCGCAAAGCGAGCGGTCTATCTGCCGACGGAGCCGAAATGCAGGTGATCGTCCAATCCGAGCCACAAGCGCAAATTTCGCCCCGGAGGGGCATTATGGTGTTAACCCAGAAACTCATTGCTGGGAATTCGATTCGCCAAAAAAAATGAAAGTCCCGGAGGGACGACCGAAGACCCAAGGTAAACTGGTGGACTAAGTCCAATTCGTCCCTCCTTGGTCGATCATTGATGACAATTGAAGCACAGGATGGGTCTCGCTACGATGTTCTCGGTCGTCGAAAAACCTTGCGCTGTTGCTTGAGTAGTCGGAAGATGCCTATCACTACCTTGGTTTCCCTGCACTCTATTCTGCTTGTGGTCGGTCCCATCGGCGGCACCCTTCACGTTCCCGGCAACTACCCCACGATCCAGGCCTGTATCGACGCCGCGGTTGATGGCGACGAGTGCGTCGTCGCTCCGGGCACCTACAACGAAACGATCAACCTCCTTGGCAAGGCCATTACCATCCGCAGCTCCGGCGGGAGGGATGTAACCATAATCGACGCTACCGGCATCGATGGCAGCGTAGTCACATGCGCCACCGGCGAAGGCCCGAACACGGTGCTGGAGGGCTTCACCCTGACGGGCGGCTCCGGAACGCAAGTCAGTGGAGCGAAATACGGCGGAGGAATGTACAACCTGAGCAGCAGCCCTACGGTCACCGACTGTACTTTCAGCGGAAACTCGGCGCAGTTCGGCGCGGGTATGTACAACTTCTTAAACAGCCATCCGACGGTGACGGCCTGCACCTTCAACGGGAACGCAAGCAATTACTCCGGCGGGGGCATGTACAACTTCCTCAACAGCAGCCCAACGGTGGCTGATTGCACATTCAGCGGGAATAGCGCCCACTTTTTCGGTGGCGGAGGCATGTACAACCAATACAGCAGCAATCCAACGGTGATCAACTGCACATTCAGCGGAAACTCGGCCTTTTACGGTGGCGGAATCCGCAACTACGAAAGCAACCCGTTGGTGACCCGTTGCATCTTTAACGGAAACCGCGCCAACTCGCATGGGGGGGCAATGTTTAACGACTTCGGCAGTCATCCGACGGTGACCGGCTGCATGTTCCGCGGGAACACATCCGGTCGCCTCGGCGCAGGGATGCACAACGAGTCCAATAGCAATGCTGCGATTACGACTTGCGCGTTTCTGGGCAACATGGCCGAGTACTATGGCGGCGGGATTCACAACGTGAACAGCAGTCCCGCGGTGACGAGCTGCCTGTTCAGCGGGAATACGGCCTATTGGGGCGGTGGAGTGTCGAATGTCGACAGCGACCCGACGATTGCCAACTGCACGTTTGGCCGGAACGTGGCCTACACCGTCGGCAGCGGGCTGTATAACTGCAACGGCAGCCCGATCGTAAGCAACTGCCTATTCCGGGATGAAGGCCCGACGGAGATCGGAAACTTTGGGACTTCCGTACCCGCGATTGGCTTCAGCGATGTACAAGGGGGATTGCCGGTCGGCGCACTCGACGATGGGGGCAATTTCAATCTCGACCCCATGTTCTTGCGTCCGCCGAATCCCGGGCCGGACGGATATTGGAACGGCGTGAACGACGATTACGGCGACCTGCGTTTGCAGGCCGGGTCGCCCTGCATCAATGCAGGCGATCCCGCGTTTGTCCCGCAGGCTGGTGAGACCGATCTCGAAGGTCATGCCCGCGTGCTGTGCGGACGGGTGGACATAGGGGCTTACGAATTCGGCATCGGCGACTATGACTGCAATCAGATGGTGGATCTTACCGATTTCTCCCAATGGCCGGAGTGCATGTCCGGTCCTGGTGCCACTGCTGTTTCAGCAGTGCCCCAACTGTCTGAATTGACAGCCGGCTGTGAATCGTTCGACTTTGACGGCGACGCAGACGTGGACCTTCTCGACTTGGCGGCTTTTCAGACCGTTTTCGACAGCACGGACGCCAATATTGCGGTTTTCGACGACCCTGACTCGAACTTCCGCACCAGAGACGTGCGCGACGTGGACGACGAGTTCGTTCGCTTCGACACTTCCACGAATTCCATCATCTGGGCCGCGACCGGCACGGCCTATCAACAGGGAGCGTGGCCGGTCAACAGCGTTTTCCTTGGGACGGGTGGTTTCTTCCAGGTCCGCTTTGGCACCAAGGATGGCCAGCGCCGCGCCTACTTCACCGAAACCGGACCTGCCACCATCTGTCAAATCCGGGTAATCGGCGCAAACCTGCAAATCTCGGCCACCAATGTCCCCGTCCCCCAGGGTCCCTGACTCCTAAAGCCTACAGTCTACGGTCTACAGTCTTGCTATCCGCATGATCGGTCGATTTCGGGATTTCACCGAGCGCCCGTCACGTTATTACAACGAATGAAGCGCCATCGGAGATTCCGCGCGCCTTGCTGGCGGAGAGAGTGGGAAAAGGAAAAACGCTAATACCAAACGAAGCCAGTTTCAAAACTCCAATCCCATGTGCGACCACGAGTTATGGAAAACTAAAGCAGATAACGAAGCCAAAACGAAGCCAGTGACGGGCGCTTCGGACCCCCGACCGCGGTCTTGACCGGAAGGCGGGTGATGGCTACGTTCGTTGCCCTGCGTCAATCAATGCCTTTTAGCAGGAGATCATTGCCATGTATCAACGAATGATTCGATTTCTGGTCTTTTGCACTTTGGTCGTATCGGGTTGCCGCACGGCGGGAAGGGCAACAACCCCGGCCGGAGCAACCGTCCCCCTGTTCCATGGAATGGGTACCCATCAGCGAGAAGTGACCACTTCCTCTCCCCTCGCACAAGAATACTTTAACCAGGGTCTGGTATGGACCTTTGCCTTCAACCACGACGAGGCCATTCGCTCATACCAGCAGGCCGCGACGTTCGATCCCAGTTGCGCGATGGCCTGGTGGGGAATCGCATTGTGCAACGGCCCGCACATCAATAATCCCCTCATGCCGCCGGAGCGATCCCAGGCTGCGTGGGATGCGTTGCAAAAGGCGATACAGCTTGCGGGAAATGCATCCGCCGTCGAGCGGGCGTTGATCGAAGCGTTGGCCAAGCGATACTCCGACCCGCCACCGACGGATCGAAAAGCACTCGACGAAGCCTACGCGACGGCCATGCGCGAGGTATGGAACAAATATCCGAACGATGCGGACGTGGGGACGCTGTTTGCCGAGGCCATGATGGACATGCGCCCCTGGGATCTGTGGCAAAAGGATGGAAAGCCTCAACCCGGGACGTTGGAGATCGTCGCCGTGCTGAATGACGTGATTCGCCTTCAGCCTGATCATCCTGGTGCGCTGCACCTGCATATCCACACCATTGAGGCGTCACCGAATCCGAGCGAAGCGCTGGCGTCAGCCGATCGTCTGCGGGACCTCGTGCCCGCTTCCGGCCATCTGCTTCATATGCCCACGCACATTGACGTACTTACCGGGCGCTGGGTCCAGGCATCGGAGTCCAATGAGCGCGCGATTGAGGCCGATCGAGCCTATCGCCGAATTTCTCCGAAGCAGGATTTCTACCGCGTGTACATGGCCCACAATCAGCATATGCTTTGTTTTGCCAGCATGATGGAGGGTCGTCGTCATACCGCGTTTCGGACGGTCCGGGAGATGATTGCTGCCGTGCCGGAGGACTACGCAAGGACCAACGCCGCGTTCATCGACGGCGTGATGGCCTCTCCCTACGAAGTTTTGATGCGTTTCGGACAGTGGGACGCAATCCTCCGCGAACCCGCGCCCGCGGAATACTTTCCGATCGCCACCGCCTTGTGGCGGTTCACTCGCGGGGTTGCCTACGCCGCTAAGGGACAAGTCAGCGAGGCCCAGCGGGAACGTGAGGAGTTCAAGCGCGCCGCCGCCGCTGTCCCCAAGGACGCGATCGTGGCGATCAATCCGGCGGAGAAGGTGCTGGCCATTGCCGGTCACGTGCTGGACGGCGAGATTGCCTACCGGCAACACAACATCGACCGGGCCGTGGCTTCCCTGAGGGAAGCCGTCAAAATGGAAGACGACCTGCTATACATGGAGCCGCCGGAGTGGATTCAGCCCGTTCGGCATACGCTCGGCGCAATACTCCTCTCTAACGGTCGATACGAAGAAGCCGAAGTAGTCTACCGCGAAGACCTCAAGAATTGGCCGGAGAATGGTTGGTCGCTGTACGGCCTTGAACAGTGTCTGCGAGCCCAGGGTGCAACCGCCGAAGCCGATCAGGTCGAGCGTCGTTTCCGCAAAGCGTGGTCCCGCGCCGACGTGAACATCGGATCGAGCTGCTTGTGCGTGAAGAGGCTGTAGGCTTTAGACCGTAGGCTGTAGGCTGTGGGCGCGACAAACTAGGATCGGAGAGAGCGGATCAAACCACTGAGGACTTTTGACGTTTCGATACAGCGGTCATGGAGGGAAGCATGGACGCCCGCGGACAAATAACCCAATCGATATGCCAGTGAGGCCTGATATTCAATTTCTCGGACAGAGCCGTATGCCATGTCTAGAAAACGGAGATAATCCGACTCACTATTCCGCGCGCACCCTTCAACGACATTCGAGGCGCAGGAAACGGCGGCCCTTCGCATCTGCGATGTCAGGCTAAACTGTTCGTCCTTTGGAAATTCCCGGGTCGTCTCGTAGACAGCAAGTGCGAGCTGATCGGCCAGTTCGAATGCGCGCAGTTTGGTATGATCGCGCAATTGCGTTTTCCTTAAATCTACAGCCTACAGTCTACAGCCTTCAGTCTTCCTCACTCATGCCTGAGTGCATCAATAGGGTGGAGAATAGCAGCCTTGAAGGCTGGAATGATTCCAAAGAGGATGCCCACTCCTGCGGAGAACCCCATGGCCAACATGACCACCCACAAAGGAACGGCCACCTTGACCATCGAGGGATGCAGCGAGGCGAGATAGCAGATGGCGTATCCGAGGACAATTCCGATCGCTCCTCCCGCGGTGGCCAGCACCACCGCCTCCGTCAGGAACTGAAACAGAATATCCCGCCGTCTGCCGCCGATGCTCTTTCGCAGGCCAATCTCCCGCGTGCGTTCGGTAACGGACACCAGCATCACGTTCATGATGCCGATGCCTCCGACAATCAGCGAAATTCCCACAATGCCTGCCAGGATGCTCGTGGCGATCATCTTCACGCGCTCAAAATCGCGGAGCATTTCGTCCTGACGGAAAATGCGAAAATCATTGGGCTGTCCCGGCTGCAGGTCGTGCCGGTTGCGCAACACGCGACTGATCTGCAAGGAGGCCTCTTCGGTATCCTCCTCGCGCGTGGCTTCGACAATGAAGGGCATGAAACGGGCCACGAAGGGATACATCTTGATGACCGTGGTGAAGGGCACAAGCACGAGCTTGTCCTGGTTATCGTCCATGAAGTTCCCCTTGGATTCCAGGATGCCGAGAACGAGGAAGCGAAGCTGGTTGATGTAGACATAGTCTCCGACAATGCTGTCATCGGCCTCCAGGAGCTCAAGCACCTCGCGTCCGAGCACGCAAACATAGGTTCCATCATCGACGTCCATGGGGCCGAAAAAGCGCCCTTGATCCACGAAGAAATTGCGGATGGTTTGGAATTGCTCGGTGACACCCTGCAACTCGATGCTCTCGGCCTTGTTCCTTCCATATTCAACGGTCATTTCCATGAAGGTGATCGGAGAAATGCGCCGCACTTTATCGCACTCCGCCCCAACGGCCCGCACGTCGTCCACGTCCATCAGCACCCTCCCCAACATCCGTCCTTGCATTCCGGAAGGCACCCATGGAACGACAAACATGATGTTCGTCCCAAACCCGCGCAGCATGTTGGTCATGTAATCTCCGAAGCCTTGCACAAGCGAGACCACGGTGATGGTCGAGGTCACGGCGATGATGATGCCCAGGGTGGTCAATACGGACCGGGCCTTGTTGGCCCAAATCTGAATAAGTGCCGTGAGGATATTCTGCCATTGCCCTAAGACTCGTCCACCGAACCACGACCCGATGCGTAGCGGCGCTGAAACGACGGACGCAAGGATAGAAAACACCCGTCTGGCAGGAGATTCCTGTGGTGCAGCGACTACCGTAATGGTTGATTCTGTCCTCATACCGTACTTCTGAGATCGTCCCTCGAACAGTCTTCTTTCCGCGGCCTGCGGACTACAGCGCATGGTCCATCGGCTATCACTCGTGTCGTAACGCCTCAATGGGATGCAGAATCGCCGCTTTACATGCCGGGATGATGCCAAACACAACCCCTGCTCCGGCGGAAAAGCCCAATGCCAACGCCACGGACCAAAGTGGCACATCGATATCCGTCATGCGGGGGTGCAGAGAGGCTAGAAAAGTAAGGATATAGCCCAGAATCACGCCCATGACGCCGCCGATCGTGCATAGCACGACGGCCTCGGTCAGAAACTGCAGCATGATATCCCGCCTGCGCCCGCCGATGCTTTTCCGCAAGCCGATTTCCCTTGTCCGTTCGGTGACGGACACCAGCATGACATTCATGATCCCAATTCCGCCAACAAGCAGGGAAATGCTCACGATTCCCGCCAGCGACGCCGATGCAATGTTCCGAATTTTTTCGAACTCGCGGACGTTCTGATCCTGTCGATCGATCTGGAAATCGTTCGGCTGCCCCGGTTGAAGTCCGTGTCGACGGCGCAGCACCTGGGTGATTTCGCCTTGCGCCTGGTCGAGATCCGCCTCGCTTGTCGCCTCGGTGAGAAAGGGCATCACCCGGCGCCTTTCAGGATAGAGGTTCAAAGCCGTCGTGTACGGGATCATGACCGTCTTATCCTGATCCTCTCCAAACATGCTCCCTTTGGCCTCCAGCACGCCGACGACCTGAAAGCGATGCCCGTTGACAAATACAGTCTGCCCGATGATCGACTCGTCGCATCCCAATTGCTTCAGGACCGAGCGCCCCAGCACGATCACCGTAGCCGCCGTCTCCACCTCCATCGGACCGAAGAACCGGCCGGCATCGACGTAGTAATTGCGAATGACCTGGTAGACTTCCGTGACGCCGCGCGTGGGCACTTCGGTCGCCTTCTCCAGACCGTAGGTAATCTCGCTTTGCTGGGTATAAACAAAGGGCGTGATGCGCTGGATGTGCGGGCATTCCGTCCGAACGGCCTCAATGTCGGCAAGGTCCAGAATGATGGTCCCCATGCCCAATCGTCGGCCATCCCCCGGCCAGTAGGGGCGAACGACCATGAACTTCGTACCATATCCCTGCACCATTTTGGTCATCGAATCGCCGAAGCCCTTGACGAATGCGACCACGGTGATGGTGGAAGTGACCGCAATGATGATGCCCAGTGTCGTCAGAATGGATCGTCCCTTGTTTGCCCAGATTTGAACCAGCGCGGTGACGATGTTTTGTCCGCTGCGAGCGATGCTGCCGAAGATGGCGTTCCACAACCGAAGGGGAATTCCCAACAGCAGTCGAATCATACGAGAACTGGGCTTTCCGCCGGCGAAGGCCGACGCAACGCCGAGGCCGTCGCCGTCATCTCGTCGGAGGCGATCAATCCATCCTTCAGCCGGATGATTCTGTGACAACGTGCGGCGATGTGCTCCTCGTGGGTCACAATGATGATGGTCTGCCCGTCGGTGTGGAGCGAGTCAAAGATGTCCATGATCTCCTCGCCCGTTCGGCTGTCGAGGTTTCCCGTCGGCTCGTCGGCAAGAATGATGTCCGGCTCCTGGGCGAGCGCCCGGGCGATGGCGACACGTTGTTTTTGGCCTCCGGATAGTTGATTCGGGCGATGCGCCGCGCGATCCATCAAGCCGACTCTGGTGAGCGCCGCAATCGCGCGCTGCTTCTTGTGCGGAACCTGGGTGTACATCAGCGGCAATTGGACGTTCTTGAGCGCCGTAGTGCGAGGAAGCAACTCAAAAGTCTGAAACACGAATCCGATTTGTCGGCCGCGGATTCTCGCCAGTCGCGATTGCGAAAGCCTAGACACGTCCTGCCCGCGCAGGGAGTACGTTCCGCTCGTAGGAACATCGAGGCAACCCAGGATGTTCATCATCGTACTCTTGCCCGAACCGCTTGGCCCCATGATGGCGACGTATTCGTTTTCCGTGATGCCCAGGCTTACGCCCCGCAGGGCGCGCACCAATTCCGTCCCCACCCGATAAATCTTCTCGATTTCGTTCAGCTCAATGAGCGGCCGGATGTTGCTCACGGGGTTGCACTCGCGGTACTTGTTTGCGGTTCGTCCTTCGCGTCCTTCTTCTCGTCTTCTTCCTTGTCCTTGGCCGCCTTCCTGGACTCGTCTTCCGGCTTGGCCGTAGTCTCCGGTTTCTTCTTGTCCTTATCCGAAAGAGCGACTTTCTTGCCATCCTTCAGTTGGTCGAGACTGCGGTACGGCCCGGTAATGACCGTGTCTTCCAGCGCCACGCCCTTGCGCAGCTCGACCCGCCGCACGTCCGCGATGCCCGGATCGACCACGCGCACTTTGGCAACTTCGCCCTCCATGACATAGACAACTTTGATGTATTGAGCCTGCCGCACGCGCTCTGAGAGATCAACCCCGGCCTGCAAGCGGTCGAACTCCTCCACGGCCGATTCCGGCAAGTCCTTTCTCATGCGATGGACGATCGCTTCAACCGGAATGGTGATCGCGTCGTCGCGCCGATCCACTTCGATTTCCACGTTGGCCGTCATTCCCGGCTTGATCCGCGATTCGTTGGAAAGGACTTCCATGATCGCTTCGAACGTGACCACGTCGCGGCCTGTTGGCTTGACGCCTTTTGACGCAACGCGAATGATTTGCGCAGGGACGGGCTTATTTTGGTCGGATTGCAGATACACACGAGCCTTTTGTCCCGGCTGCACCAGGGGAATGTCCACTTCGTCCACCCGCGCCCGCACCTGCATCTTGGACAAGTCGCTGATGGTCATGATGACCGTCCCGGGGTTGTTCATGGTTCCGGTAATGACCACCTCGCCCAATTCGGCCACAAGCCTGGAAACGATTCCATCGATGGGCGAGCGGATCACGGTCCTTTGCAGATCTTCGTGGATGCGCTTAAGACCGGCCTCCGCCTGCACCAATTCCTGTTGACGCATTTCGCGGATCGCCTTCATCTTGTCGCGGAGCGTCTTGTAATCGCGTAGCTCCAGATCCGAGGTAGCGTCGGTTTCAGAAAGCGTCACCTGCCGAGAGAGATCTCGCTCCGACTTTTCCAGGTCCGCGTCAGCCTGGACGATCGCCGCTCGAAGCTGAGCGATTCGCGCCTGCCCGGACTCCACCTCCGCCAGCAGATTGTTATCATCCAGCCGGCATAGAAGGTCGCCTTTCTTGACCGTATCACCTTCTTCGACAGGCAGTTCCTCGATCTTGGCCACGATCTCGGAGCTGATCTCAACTTCCAGCACCGCCTCAACGTCGCCCGGCGCCTGGACGAGACGGATGATCTCCTCCTTCGCGGGCTTGGCTACGCTTACGGTGAGAGCCACCTCCTCCGCCACGTGCAGGATCGATTTGTTGTCTGACTTGGAGCGGAAACTGCCCAAGGCAATGACGCCCGCGCTGATCGCCGCCAGCACAAGCAACGTCAATAACCCCTTTAACATCGAAGTTCTCCTGTCATTCCGGCCGCTCGGTTCCCGGCAAGGGAACCGAATCAGGTTTTCGCGAATTCCAGACCCATGCGTGCGCCAATCGCCAGCAGGCACATCACCGTACAGGTCGTAATCCCCATCCGTCGACTAAGCTGTTGCGTGACCGTCAGCCCGATCCCCACCAGTACCCAGAACCAGATCCGAAACGGATCGATCGCCGCAAGCGGGTTGAACTTTCCAGTCGGCCCGAGCGCTCCTAGGGACGTATCAATCTCCGTCGTTTTGAAGTAGAGCATCATGGCCAGTTGCAACCCGAAGGCCGCCAATTCGATGCATCCGGCGTAAACGCAAATAGACATCAAAGTATGATATTGCGGCTTGCGGCCGGTCAACGCCACCATCGCGTACAACACCGACGCGATCAACATGAAGGACGCCAACAAGTACAACGGTCGGAGCGCAACGACTCCGATCCTTGTCATGGTCGTCTCAAACACGGCCGCCTTTCGTATCGACTCCATGCGGTCTTTCAATTCAATTCGATCGACCAGGTTCAACCGTGATTCTTCGACCTTGGCAAGTTCTTTCTCGGTTTGTTCTTCCACTACGCGATCGATCAGCCCGGTCTTGACTTGTGCATAGCCAAGCAGCATCACCAACCCCAGCAAAGCAACCAAAGTCCAACCGTACGCTCCCGTGTCCTCCACGCGATCGAACAACGCACGCGGCGAAGTAAAAACGAGCAGAGCATGTCGAATCCCCAGAGGCCCCCGATGGCATTCTTGCTCCGCTTCCGAAGCAGTAGGTAGAAGGGCTACGTCAGTCAACGCATTACTCCACTCCCGCACTGCTCATGTCCAAATCCGCAGCGGTAAGGTGATTGCCATTATAAGATCATTCCGAACGGTATGACCGATTATTCGTGCCGTGGTGAGCATTTTGTGCGAATGAGGACAACAAATGACAATAGCCCCCGTAGGCCGGGCTTGTCATCCCGATGAGGGCTGCCACTTCCAAACGACCCAAATCCTATTGATTCGTTTGAACCGCTTGTGGAGAGATTAAACCAACAATCGCAAGAAAACTGCATTCTAGGCTGTGAATTGCCCGTCGGATTGAGGAAAAATATCCTACAATTCACTACAATCAGCTAGTTGACAGCCAATTACCGGACGATATACTCCCAGCTTGGTTCGCGAGGTTGCGGGATTTATGTTGCCAAGCTCGCGCCCGTGCCTGACAGACCCGGCACTGCTCGGCCATTGCTGGTTGGGCGGAGCGAAGTCGAAAAGAGGTTCACATGCCCACCGCCGTAGAATCTCAACGTCTCGACAAGTTTCTAAGCGTTGACTCCATTGCGCGAAATCCGGTGAATCAGCCGCCGGGAATGGACGAGCGCAGGGCTGTTCCCCGCGTACGAAAGCAACTCACCGCGAAAGTGATCGGCGTGGGCGCCGCGGAAGTCTTCCGCTGCTCGACGAACGACATCAGCGAAAACGGGTTGTATATCCAGCTTCCGTTGTCCTCCGGTCTTCGCGTCGGACAGCGCTGCGAGGTCGTCTTGGCGGATGACGCCGACCAAGGCCTCTATGCCACCGTCGTCCGCACCGAGCCGATTGCCCTGGGTTCAACTCCGCTCGTCGGCGCAGGCTTGCGCTTTGACCAGCCGCTGTACTTGTAGCACCGATTCATCACCACGCGTGAACGATTCGACAACGACCGTAGCCGAGTTGATCGAACTCGTAAAAGGTTTCGTGGCCGAGCGCGCCTGGGAGCCTTTCCACGACGCGAAAAACCTTTCCGCCTCGATCGCCATCGAAGCCGCCGAACTCATGGAGCATTTTCAATGGCTGCGCAGCGACCAACTCGGTTCCGTTCGCGACGACCCGAAGACATTGGCTGAAATTCGCGATGAAGTCGCCGACATCACAGCCTATCTACTTTCCTTTGCCGGCCTGATGGGGATCGACGTGGCTTCCGCGCTGGAGGAAAAGATGCGGAAAAATGCCGTGAAGTACCCGGCTGATCGCTTTCGCGGACGGTTCAGGTAGACCCGTCAGGGGCGGCCCGCAGATCCTCGGCCTCCTGGCGAATCCGTGCAATCATCGTATGCCACATTTCCGTCACCTCGGCGAACTCGAATTGCAAAACATCCGCGAGCAACGCGTGGTTTTGGGCGTGCATTGCGCTCTTGATCTGCAATAGGACTTCCTTGGGCCGGTCGAGCGCCGATTGCAACGACACATCCCGCACCATCACTTCTTCTGAGTTGAGGTTTAGCCACTCCAGCGATTTCACGACCGCGTCGTGGACTTGTTGCCAGGCGCCCAGGCACTCGTCAAGCCGCTCAATCCCCTCGACGGCCTTGCCCTCCGTCAACAACTCCGCGATGTTCTGCATGACGCCCTCCGATTCCTCCAACGATGCCGATGCGTGGTTCATGGCCCGAACGACCAGCTCTTCGCGGGTGCTGGTAAATACCTCCAGCAGTTCAAACGAACCGGCCGGACGGCTAAGCGTCGCCGCCATGGCCTCAACGCTGACATCCGCACCATCGCAGCGGAATCCAATCAGAATCCGGGGCGATGGACAATAACTGGCCTGAACGCCGCGCAGCGTTTCCGCGAGCGTGCCCATGACGACGCCGTTGTCGTTTACCTGAATGCCGTCCACGAACAAGTCCAACGAATTCTCCGAATGAATGCCATTCCATCTCGGCGGAACGGCTGTCCCACAAAATTAGCGGGACTGACTCTTGAACGGCGGCGGAACCTGCCAGGCGCCAAACAGAGAAACCATGTCGTTTACCCCAAGCGGGCGCGGCAATGCGAACAACTCGCCGTATCGCACGCCGATCGAGCTCCCATCAACTCCCGCCCCCGACCGCATGTAATGCTCCAGATAGGCGAAGCGTTCCTCGTCAAATTGCGAGCGATAGCAGCGAACAGCCTCGATCTTCTGCTCGATCGTATCGCTGATATCTACCACGAACTGGGTGTGCCAGTGCGTGATCTCCGCCCCGATCCGCGTTGGGCGGTAGATCAGGTGGTCCACCCGGTAGGGTTCCGTACCATCGAACCGGTCATTCCACTTGGTAAGCTGCGCGTAGAAACGTGACGCCTCGGTAATGAGCTGGGCTTGGTAATGGTCGGGCGAGGCCGACGGCGTCCTTCCGGCCATGCCCACCAGAATCGGGGGGCGGTATCGCCTCAAAACCGTCGACAGCGCGTAACGGGCTTCCGGCCCATCCATGAGCACACGGTTGGGAAGCTCCAACATCTCCAGCACTTGCACGCCGAGAATGTCGGCGGCCGCCCGCATTTCCTTGGCCCGGATTTCCGGGGTTCCGCGGGGAGTCGGCTCGCCGTTGGTCATGTGGACCATGCCCACGCGGTAGCCAAGCTTTACAAGCTTGGCCACGGTTCCTCCCGAACCGATCTCGATGTCGTCGGGGTGTGGTGCGGTAAATGCGATGTCCAGTGTCTGCGACGGCAATCGGCCATTCCTCCTATCGCCAGCGGGAATCAGCTTTCAATCACAAACCATACGCAATAAATCAGGCCATGACAAGCTTGAGGCACCTGCACCCGGCCCATTTGTTCCATTGCTTGATGGAATGGTCCAAACCCCTTATGCTTAGCTGGTAAATCCATCCAATCTGAACGCGACATATTGAGTGAGTGAGCCATGAACAACGAGCGGACGACGCACGATCGTGAAACATTGCCCAGCACGAAAACAGCCTCCCATCCTCCTCCGACCCAGTCCCTTCCGGAGCGCATTGGACGCTACCACATCAAGCGGGTCATTGCCTCGGGTGGCATGGGCACGGTCTACGAAGCGGTGCAGGAAAATCCGCGGCGCGTCGTGGCCGTCAAGGTGATGAAGGAAGGAATCGCCTCCCGGTCCGCGCTGCGGCGTTTCGAGTATGAGAGCCAAATCCTTGCCCGTCTGCGTCATTCCGGCATTGCCCAGATCTTCGAAGCGGGAACACATGATAACCCCGCCGTGCCGGGCGCCGCGGTCCCCTACTTCGCCATGGAATACATTCCCAGCGCCAAACCCATCACCAAGTATGCGGAGGAGAAAAGGCTCGGCACTCGGCAGCGAATGGAGTTGTTCGCCAAGGTCTGCGACGCCGTCCACCACGGGCACCAGAAGGGAATTATCCACCGTGATCTGAAACCCTCCAACATACTCATCGACTCCACCGGACAGGTGAAGATCATCGACTTCGGGGTTGCCCGCTCGACCGATTCGGACATGGCCATCACTACCCTGCAAACCGACGTGGGCCAGCTCATCGGCACGCTGCAATACATGTCGCCCGAACAATGCGAAGCCGACCCGCACGACATTGACATCCGTAGCGATGTGTACGCCCTCGGCGTGGTGTTTTACCAACTGCTCTGTGGTCTCCTGCCTTATGATCTCACTCAGGCCGCGATCCACCAGGCCACGCGCATCATCCGCGAGCAGCAACCGACGAGATTGAGTGTGGTGGACAGGACCCTCCGCGGCGACGTGGAAACGATCGCCCTCAAGGCCCTCGAAAAGGACCGGGACCGAAGATACCAATCGGCGGCGGATTTTGGGCAGGATATCCAGCGGTATTTGCTTAACCAGCCGATCCAGGCCAGGCCGCCGAGCATGGTCTATCAGTTAAGAAAATTCGCCCGCCGCCGTCGCGTTCCGCTGGCCACTGCCGCGGTCGTGCTGTTGGCTCTGGGCTTCGCAATTGACCGGCAGATTCGCGCGAACTGGTCGGAATCGATGCAAGAGACCCTCGACACAGCCTACGCTGTGCTTTATGCCGGCCAGTCGAAAGAGGATCTGAGCCACAACAATCAAGGTCCGATCATTGCCAATTGCACGCGCCTCATTGAAAAGTACCCTTCACTTGCCGCTCCCTACGCGCTGCGTGCTAAAGCATACACGCTCCGGGGAGCAGGGGGAGATAACGAATTGGCATGGCGAGACTGCAACGAGACCATGAAGCTTGATCCGAACAATACTCTGGCTCAACGCACCATGGGGTACCTTTATTATAAGCGGAATGAGCTCGAGAAAGCCAAGGAAGCCTTCGACCTAGGCTTTGACAATATAGTATTCAGCGCAGACCTGCCGAGAGATTTTCACAACCGGGCGCTCGTTCATGCGCGCCTCGGCGACTACGAAGGAGCGCTTCCGTTTCGCGATGCGGCCGTTGCGCTGGCGCCCAAGATGATCATTGCTTACCTTAATCGGTCGCTAGGCCGTCGCTTCGCCGGCAGGGTTGAAGAAGCCTTGGAAGATCTTGGGCGGGCGGAGCTACTGGATAAGACAAGGACCAAATGCACCCTGCAATGTGAACTGTGGAAGTGGGAAATGCTCATGCTACGGAGCGGCACGGGAGATAAGGAAGCAGCTGAAAGGGCTTTGGCCTTGGCCGAAGAGGTTGCGGAGGACCAGTTAGAAAAGAACCTCGTCGCAGCGTGCCGTGGCACGTTGGATAGTCAGTCCGCGCTGGCCGCAGCCTCAACGCCGCGCGCGAAATGTATGATATCCTACTATCTCGGCGCGAAGGCTCTCGTCGATAAACGGTCGAATGAGGCCCGCAATTATTTCGAGCAGTGCATGCAGACGCAACAAGACAGCCGACCGGAATTCGAACTTGCCCGCTGGCACCTCACGAAGCTGATCAAACCCTAATGTGTTAAGCGCTAAAGTTTTTCTTTAGCGTCCGGTACATTTCTGTGTTTCAGGTCTGCACGAGCTTAACCGTCAGATGATTATTATTCGTCCCCTCTATCACTATAACAGGATTGCCGTTCTTGAGAATGGACTGGAATTCCCCACCATCAGTGCTGATTCTCCGATCCGTTATCACCATGCCATCCCGGGGCCTGAACACGATGGAGGGAGTGCTTCCAGGGTTTTGTGGATCGCCATGACGATAACCTTCTCGCAACTTACCGAAATGTTTACTCGCCACCTGCTCGCGAGTTTCTCCTGAAACCAGTTCAAAGGAACGTGCCTGGTGACGCACATCATCTTCTTCGACTATAGTGTACATATACAGGATTCTGTAAGTCCTATCCCCTGCCTTCTGGTCCGGCGGAACACTTCCTTCCCAAGTCAAGGTTTCGACGGTACCTATGAACTTCTCGCTCGCGTTTTTCGTCGCCATGCATTTTACTCCTATCGGTCGACCCTAGAACCCTGCGGGGATTTGAGGTTTCACTCAGGCGCGACACCCGCATTAAGCCACGCCGAAGGTACTCCTTCAAGTAAGACACAATAATCTGACGTTGGCAATAGAGGATGTCAAGTTTCACGGACGTATCATCAACAAGGGGTCAGTGATGATTGTAAATAGGTTTTCAGGCGTAAAGAGGCGTTCTAACAATGCGGAATGGGGGCGTTAAAGCCCCACGCGAATTGACCGACTAAATGGTGTTGCTATCCTGCGACCGTAATGGAGCGGGCACTAAGCAAAGCCACCGAGATCGGAGCGCCAAAACGCTAATGGGCATCTGGTCGGCGATTCCCCTATTGATCAATAGATTTCGCCAACAGACCTGAAAAAAACGACGCCCGTCGAAATGACGAGCGTCGTAAATCAAAAACGGAATTCGAGATGACTACCGGGGCTTACGCGGCCGGCGTCATGGCCTTCTTCTTCTCCTTGGTCTTGTCTTCGCGCTTCTCCTTGCGCTTGACAGTATTATCATCCGGCGCTTCGCGTTCTTTGCGTTCGACGACCGCCGGCTCCTCGCGGACTGCCGTCTTCGTTTCCTTATTGCGCCTCGATTTGTTATCCTGCACGGCCGCTCGCTCTTTTCGAGCGACAGGCCCCTCGACCATTGCCGCGGTCTTTCCACTGTCAGAATCCCGACCTATGAACCAATAGGAACCGGCGCCAAGGGCCAACACAGCCACCACGACGAGCAATAGTTTTTGCCGTTTTTGTGCGTCCACGTTTACAACCTCCCGCGAAACCGTCAGGGTCCCGCTAAGCGTATGTCCAGTTCAATTCAGTATCTCCGAAAATCACCATCCCGTCAAGCCTGGCCGGAGATGCTGTCCTATCATTTAGACGATGCTCGTGATGAATAGTTCCCGAGTTTGTGTAGCTGGTCCCTAATGAAGAAATTGGTTCACTGGCAATTTAAGGGCTTTTTTGGCGTTTGAGGCCCTTTTCTATCGAGTAACAATGGCTTCGGCTTCGGTTGTTAGACGTTCCTGGAAGGCGTTCAAATGGTCAGTTGACGAGTTTAAGTGAATGCATGAACTCCGACGCACAAGAAAAGGGGAGAATAAGCCTGTTTCAGCGAGATTTATCGGTCGCAACATCATTGCCCTTAAGTTCGATTCGCCAGTTCAATCGTGCGTCGATACACGAATCTGTATGATCCGCTTGGCCGATTGACCCGTTATTAGGAGATTAGTGAGCTCCGATGCTCGACAAGATTTCCAAAGACCGTGTAACCTATTGTTAACAATGGAGTTATCAATTGAAAAACCGTCTTCTAAGCCTCATGCGGGGCTGATGACCCTCCCGTTTGGATTGGCTGTTCTGATGCTCGCTTCAGCAGCGATCCTTGCTGGGCCGGTTTCTACCTGGATGGACTTTCAACAGGGAAAGGCCTCCCTTCCCCTAAAGAAGCCGCTTGGGGCGCTGGATATAGAGGGCCTTTTCCCCTACAGGGCCATCGAACGTCTGGCATTGGATTCGACGGTGGTGGAGGCATTGGGAACGAACGAGTACATCAATTGGCTGCTGGAAGACACCAGCCTGCCCCAAGGCGACCCACTCCGTTACGCGAACCTCTTCGTGACCTACTACTCTGGAGGAGTTAACCTCGTTCCCCATACGCCCGATGAATGTCGATTGGGAGCGGGATACCAACCGGCACAGCCTCACGAAAACAAGGACCTGGACGTTCCCAAGGCCATCCCCGTCCGCCTATGCACCTTTCTCAAGACCGCGGTGTTTCAGCACGAAGAAGTGTCCGTGGTGTACACGTTTCATTGCAACGGCAAGTTCGTGGCCACACGCAACGGCGTACGAATGCTGATCAACGACTTGAGCAATCGCTATGCGTACTTCAGCAAGATTGAGGTGAGTTACCCACGGGCGACGCGCGCGCAAAACCTTCAGGGCGCTGCCAGATTGTTTGAGCGGCTGCTGCCGGTGCTCGTCAAGGATCATTTTCCCGATTTTGAAGCGGCGGAATCCGCGGATCGAAACAGCGTCACTCCCGGTGTAGCGTCGGGGCTTGTCCCCGACGCCTAGTTTGCAAATGCCGCACAGGAGGGGCGGCGCGAAAAAGGAACTCGTTTTCATGGCTAAAAGGCGTCTTAACAAAAACCTGGTCGTGCTGCTGACGCTGTCGGCGTTCGCCATGATGATCCTCCTGGCGGTGCTCATGCTGGGTCAGTTGCAAAAGCGTGATCCAAAATACTTTGTGGCGCTGGCCGAGCAATCCGCGGAACAACAACAATGGCAGCAGGCGGCCATGTTTTATCATGAAGCCTGGGATCGAAGCGGCGATGCGGAGTTTCTCGTTGAAGTCGGTGAAATGTGGCTTCGCGGGGGCGATATCGGCAAAGCCGTCACGTGGTGGCGGCAGGCATTGGTTCATCAACCGGATCTATTGGCAGCGCACGAACGCCAAGTCACGCTGCTCTTACAGCTCGCCCGACTGTACGGAACACTCCAACGGTGGGAGCAACTTCGTGACGCGGCGGAGGCGATGCTACGCGTCGAATCCGGCCAAACGCCGAAACGGCAGGCTTTCGCCCACCATGCCAACGGACTGGCCCTTCTCAACCTGGAGAGTCGTGATACAGCTAATTCCGAACTTGGAATCCGCGAACTGCACCAAGCTACGACTATTGCTCCGGAGGTGGTGGAGTACCCCATCGACCTTGCCAGGCAGTTGGCTCGTCAGGAAAAGCTCGATGAGGCCGAGGGCCTATTCCAGCAGCTCATCGAACGCTACACATCTCCTGGGGCCGAATCGTCAAAGGCGCAATTGGCGTTCGCCCAATATCTCACCAGCCGGCAGCGCCTGGACGATGCGGCCGCCCATTACGAGCTGAGTCTGAAACTCGGTGAAGATGACCCCTCGGCGTTGCGCGAGGCGCAATTGGGTTACGCAGAGTTCCTGACCCAGCGATGGGCTAGAGCCCAGCGCGACGTAACAATGAGCTCCGCGGCCCAGGGTTTTCTCGAAGACGCCGAAGCTGTTCTCAAACGATGCATTGATGCCGACCCGGACGCATTCGATTCCTACTTGCAGTTGGCGGTCCTTTACAAGTCCGCCGGACGCCATGAAGACGTGGTGGAGTTGTGCGACAAACGAATTCGCGGCGGCTTTTCGCGCCAGGGTGCCGAAGCCACACAAAACAAGCTCAACATGTTCAGCCTGATGATCTACGCTTCGGAGGCCTGCGTATCGTTAGGCACGTCGGAAGCATTGGACGATGCGGCGCGAGAGAAATGGCTTGCTCGTGCGGATCAGTACGTAGAGGACGCCAAGGGCGAGTCACCGGCCCATCCCCGAATTCTGAGTCAGGCCGGTCGGGTCAAACTCGCACGGGGACAGGATCGGCTTGCGCTGCAGGACTTTCGGGCGGCGGACGAGGCGTATGGGGCATTCGACACCGTCAATTGGGAAAACAAGATCATCCTCGCCCAGACCCATCTGCGGCTCAACGAACCGGGGGCCGCAAAGGAAGTGCTGGAAGGCGTTCTCGAAGCGGCGGCGAAATGGCGGGGCGGCGATACCTTGTTCTGGAACCTGTACGCTCTCGCCCTCCTGCAAAACAACGATCTCGACCGGGCGATGGTGGTGGTCAACCGCGCCCTTCTCCTCGACCCCGCCAACGTCGACGCAAAGCAACTTAAGGCGGCGATCCTGGAACGACAGGGGAAGCTGGCCGATGCGGGGAGATTGAACCAGGAGCTGACCGGTTCGCCCGCGGTAGGCTCGTTGCTCGCGGCGCGGGAAGCGCTGTTGAATGGAGACGGGGAGCACGCTCTCGAAGTACTTCGAAAAGGCCTTGAAACGGACCCGGCTGACGTCCGCCTCGTGGGGGCGACCGTACACGAGCTGGTCAACCGCCAACGCTACGATGAGGCCCGGGAAATAGTCGAACGGGCGCGAAAGGACAAACCAGACGATCGACAACTCGCCCAGTTGGCGGTTCTCGCGCGGGGAGACCTTACTGACGAACAACGCGACCAGGCCATGTTGGAGTTGAACCAGTCCACGGAGGATGCATTCGAAAAGGCCCTGTTCCTGGTGGCGTTTTATTCGCGGAAAGAAGACGCCAGGCAGACTTTGCATTGGCTTCGCGAAGCCCAACGGCATGTGATCGACGAAGACACGCCGCTGGCCAGAAACGCCACGGCAACGCAGCACCGTGCGTTGTTGAAGGCCATGATCCGTTCGGCGGCGCAGGTCAATGACACGGCTGCGATGGAGTCCGCGAGAGACTCCGCGGTCAAGTACAACGTCGACGGCGCCGGTGGAAAGTCCATCCTGGGTTGGTACCACCTCCAGCGGCGGGAGTACGAATTGGCCCTGCGTGCCCTGCAGCAGGCGGTGCAATTGCAACCGACGGATGCGGCATCGTTCACCCATCTGGGACAGTGCTTTCAACTCCTCGGGCGGACGGACGAAGCGCAGGGCGCCTTTGAACAGGCCGTAAGGCTCAATCCCAACGATGGGGCGGCCCATTATGGGCTCGCCTTCCTCGCATTATCGGTAGGCGATAAGGAGACGCACCAAAGGGAGCTGTCGATCTGCGAACGATTGATCCCCAATGAGCCCTGGGTGCAGGAGCAGGTCCTTGTGCGCAGGGAAGAGTCCGATCCGTCAGGCGCGGTCCGCGAGAGAGAGGCTCTTCTGAAGGAACGACCGCAAGATGCGCGCAATTTGCAACGACTGGCGGCGCTGTACGAAACGTTGGGCGATCGACCGAAAGCGGAGGAGGCGTTTGGTAAGCTTCTGGAGTCGAACCCCGAGGACGAGAAAAGCATCCAAGCCGCCGCCGCCCACTACCGCCGTGCTGGTCGACCCGAGCGGGCGCTGGAACTGGTCAAGAACTATGCCCAATCGCGATCCAGCGCAGATCAACGTGCCATTGCTCAGTACATCGTGGCAAATGAATACCTTCAGCAGAGCAACACGGTAGAGACGGAAAATACGCTCCTTGCGGCCGAAGAAACGGCCGAGACCGTCGAGATCGCGCGAGCGTTGTCCAGGTTTTACATGCTGGCCGTGAACCAGCCAAAGAAAGCCGTGGATTGGTGCGCCAAGGCAACGGAGCGCGCCCGGCGGATGAAGTCACCGTCGTTTCCGATTGTTCTGGAGGAAGAAATCGCCTTTCTACTTCATCGCGACATTAACGATATTGAACGGGCGAGCGAGGACGTGAAGGAACTTCGTCTTGGATTCCCGGATTACGATCGAGGATTGCTGTGGGAAAGCGAAATCCACGCTCGAACCGGTGACATTGAACGATCCATCGCCGCACTTTCGGATTACCTGGCCAAGCGGCCCAATGATCCCAACGCGTTGTATCAGCGTGCACGGCACCTCCTGGCCAGGGGTCGCGTCGCCGCGGCCATCGAAGACCTCACCATTCTCAAGCGGACAAAACCGCTGGCTCTGGAACTGCAACCCAGGCTCCTTTTGGCACGGCTTCATTTTCGCTCGGGCCGCAAGTCACAATGGCTGGAAGAATTGGAATCTCTGGTCAAGGACGCCCCGGATTCCACGACGGCTGTCGAAGAGCTGGCCCGCGCCTATCTACAGGAGAAGCGGCTTGACGATGCGGACCGGATCGTTACGGCTCAGATGAACCGAACCTCGACATCGACGGACGGGCGGTGGTTTCTACTTCGCGGCCGAATATCGCTGGACCTCGGGGACGGGAACAAAGCTCTTGCGGACTTTCGTCGCGCGGCGGAGATCAACGACTTTACGCCGGAAAGCGTGACCAACGCCCTGACTGCCTATCTACGGCTGGGCCGATTCGCCGAAGGCGTCGAATACTACGAGCGCTACGGCGGCGAGAAACCGACGGGAATGTTGAAAGCGCGCTATGCGCAATTGCTCGCCAAGGCCGGAAACAAGACCAAGGCCGCGGAGCAGTTTCGACAGGCGATGGCTCTAGCGGTCGCCGACAAGTTCGAGTCGGTCCGGGAAGTGGCGGACGTCGTGCTGGCGACCTTCTCCGCCGATGAGGCCGTAACGGTGTTTGCCGCGGCTTCCACCTCCACGGACGGCTCAACTGATCCCAACGTATTGAAACCGAAGGGACCGCTCGATCGAGCCAATGAGCGAATTCTGATTCGCGCATACACGGCCGCAAATCAGCACGACGACGCTGCGGCGCGGCTGGATGCACTGATTGCAACGGCCACCGGGCCTCGCGAACAGGCGGACTTGTGGCATGAATTGGGCGACGTGCGCCAACTTACCGGCCAGACGAACCGGGCTGTCCAGGCCTATGAGACGGCAAGCAAGTACGACGAAAACAACTGGATCGCACAAAACAACATCGCCTACCTCCTTTCCGACAAGCGCGGGGACAACAAAGCTGCATTGCCCCACGCTCAACGGGCCGTTGCCCTGAATGACAACGCCTTCACTTTGGACACCCTTGGGTGGATTTACGTCGGGCTGGGTAAGTATGACCTGGCGGTTGCGGAGCTGAGCCGGGCGATCCGGCTTAATCCGGACCATGGACTCACCTATTACCATCTGGGCGAAGCCTATCGCCGCAGCAATCAATTCACCGAAGCCCTCGACATCCTCAAGGACGGTCGTGTCATCGCGGACAATTCCAACGACACTTCGCTGATCGGACTGATCGAGACGGCGCTCGAGAATTCAAATCGGCGTGATCCCGCGCCCTGAGACGTCCCAATCTGCCGCCGCGAGCCCGCGCTTATTTCTTCGGAGTCGCAACTCTTGCCCCGATCAACCGCCTTACCCGATTAACCTTGTGGGCTACACACAAGACTAAGTGTAAGGGACGAGCCCGACCCTACACGAAGTCGAATCTTGCTATAGAATGCATCATCCATGATTTGGTTGGCATTGCTATTCCTCCTTGTCGCCTCCGGCGCCGTGTCCGCCGCGGAGACCGCGCTCTTCGCATTGAGCCGGCAATCGCTCCATGACTTTGCACGCTCTCCCGGTTTGCTGCGACGCCGCGCGCAGCGGTTGATGCAACATCCGAAGAACGTCTTGATGACCGTGCTCATCGCCAATACGACGATCAATGTGGTGATCTATGCTGTGTCGTTCGTGGCTCTCCAGGGTCTTGGAGAGGACCATCCGGCACTGGCCGGGGTTGCCGGAGTGGGGGTGCTCCTGTCGGTCATCGTCTTCGGAGAAGTGGTGCCCAAGGCGATCGCACTGGGAAGTGCTCGGCAGATTGCCCCGGCGGCGGCGGGAATGATCTGGGCGTTTCAGACCGTGCTCGGTCCGTTGCAATGGCTGCTTTCCAACTTTGTGGTCGATCCCATCACCAGGCTGCTGGCGCCCAGTTCCATGTTGCCCGACCTGGTCGATCCATCGGAACTGCGGCTCCTCGTCGAACATTCCGCAAGAGAAGGGCACATCAACTCCACGGAGAACGAAATGCTTCAGGCCATCGTGGAGTTGGGCGAGGCCTCGGTCCGGGAAATCATGACCCCCCGCGTCGACATCGAGTTCATCCGCGCCGGCGATCATCCGCGAAGCGCTTACCAAACCGTTCGAGAGTCGCGCCGCCGCGTCCTGCCTTTTTGCCGTCGCGACCTGGATCATGTCCTGGGGGTGGTCTATTCCCGCGACGCCCTATTGACGGGCGGGGAGGTGCTGCCCTCGCTGGTGCGCCCCGTCCATTTCGTTCCCGAGCAGATCAACCTCGCGCAGTTGGTCCGACATTTTCATGACCAACGCGACCACTTCGCCATCGTCGTGGACGAATACGGCGGAACCGCCGGTCTGGTCACCGTGGATGATGTCGTGGAGTGGATCGTGGGAAGCCTTCCCGATTCGGAGGTCCCGCGGCCCGCCCCATTGAGCGAGCGGATCGACGACGACACCTATCGACTTGACGGCGACCTGAGCGTGCGCGACTGGGCGGAGCGGTTCGCTGTGGATGGAATGGATCGACATATCGACACCCTCGGCGGGCTGATCCTCTCAAAACTGGGACGGTTGCCCCGCGAGGGAGACGTGGTGCGCATTCGAAATCTGACCCTCACCGTGGAAGAGATTCGGAAGCGGCGCATTTCGCGGGTGCTGTTGCGGAGGTTGAACGATTCTGCGAAGTCCGTGGAGGGTAGGTCATGACGTGGGCATTGGTGATCGCCATCGGCTTTCTTGGACTGCTGAGCTCGGGGTTCTTTTCAGGCTGCGAGACCGGACTTTACTGCCTGAACCGGCTGCGGGTGCAACTGGGGGTTCAGCAGGGAGACGTCCGGCGCCTAAGGCTTGCAAAACTGCTGGAGAACGAGCAACAAACGCTCACCAGCCTGTTGATCGGTACGAATTTCTCCAACTACGTCGTAACGACGGCGGTCGCGTTTCTATTTGCGGAGCTTCTTCAAGTAGGCAAAACGAATACGGAATTGTACACCGTCTTGCTGGTCACTCCGGCGGTATTTGTTTTCGGTGAGGTCGTGCCGAAAAACGTGTTCCGGCTCCATGCCGACGGACTCATGCCGCGAGGTAGCCTCCTCTTGTCGGCAACCGATTGGGTCTTCCGCGCATCCGGCATTGTCTGGTTGCTGACCAAGCTGACCGGCTCCGCCAATCGGCTTTTCGGCGGAACCACATCATTGCGAGCCATCACGGCCCCGAAACGGCACATGACCATGCTGCTTCAGGAAGCGCTGGTAGGCCAGGTCCACGGCGAACATCAATCTGATTTGATCGACCGGGTCGTTCGTCTGTCCGAGACACCTGTGCGCGCGGTCATGGTTCCCAGACAGCGCGTCGTAGGCGTACCCGCTACCGCGGACCGCCGGGAATTGACCAGTTTTGCCCGGCAGACCGGCTACGCTCGATGCCCTGTTTATGGAAAGCGAAAACTGCAAATCGTCGGGGTCATCAAGGTAGACGAGTTATTGCGCAGTGACAGCTGGCGGACGGTTGGTGAACGGCTGGGGCGGGTGACGACGCTGCGACCGCAGGATACCGTGGCCTCGGCGATCGCGCACATGAAGCATGGAGGCGTGGAATTCGGCGTGGTTTGCGATCAGGCCGGGCAAATGGTTGGGGTAGTGACGCTGCGTGATCTGCTCGAAGAAGTGGTCGGAGAGTTTGGTCGGGGCACATAGAGTGCGCCCACATACGAAATGTCGAATGGCAAATGCTGAAGATCGAAATGAAAAACACCAGAAATCGGGTTCTTAGGATCAGAGGCCGCAGCGTCACCCTGACCCCCAACCCCCGATCCCTTCGATCTTTGCCGACCGCCATTCTTCAATCGATCGACAATAGGACGACGAAAAAATGGATGACCTGACCAGTCGAAGCCTGGACTATTTTCTCAATTCCGTGGCCCAGAGGACGCCGACGCCGGGCGGCGGCAGTGTCGCCGCGGCGGCCGGTGCGTTGTCTTGCGCGCTCGCCCGGATGGCCGCGGAATATTCGGTCGGCAAGAACACGGAGCCGGGCGCCAAGAATCGAGTGCAGGCCATAATTAACAAATTACGTAGCACTGATGAGTTGCTCCGGGAGTTGGTGACGCAAGATGCGGCGGCTTACTCGGCCATGAGCACGGCCGGGAAAAATGTACGAGAAAGCGCGGCCGCGATGACCGCCTATCAGAAAGCCGTGTTGGCCGCTGTCGCCGTGCCTCTGGAAGCAGCGGCAGCGGTATCACTCGCCCTTTTAGCCATGGACGAACTGAAAGATTTGGCCAATCGACACCTGTTGAGCGACCTCGGCGTGGCGGCAGTGCTTGCCGACGCCGCGGCGCGGGCGGCCTCGTACATGGTGGCGGTTAATCTGCCGGAACTTACCGATGCTGAATTGCGAACAAGACTTCGGGGAAACATCGACCAGACGGTCAAGCACTGTGAGGACCATCGCCGATCCGTCGAGGAATTCGTTCGCGCCCGCCTGGAATCACGATAACCTCGCTTTTCAACGCTGAAACTGGGACTCATGCAGTTCCTTCCAAAGAAACATGACCCGGCGAACCTCGCTTCTCTTCACAAATTTTTTTCTTGCCTGTTTGCCTTACGGCCCGCACGCGGAATAATCAAGTTAGATCGTACCTAGTGGCTATTGCAGATTGAATGTGCGATCGAACCGGCGGAACGAATCAGGATTGTTCTTCCAGCGGCGTCACGGCAAGTGCGAATCTCAGCGTCTTTGCCCAGCGCGAGCGCTAAGCGACTCACGACGCCCAAAGTTTGGGCTGGTATCGGTACGTCGCACTGGATGACTCATTGGAAACGGCCCCGGTTCGGGAATCCAAAGGTTGTGCTTTCCGTGGGGGAGTGGTGGGGTTGATGGATGGACGGACCGCTTCTCAATGAAGCGGCCCGTCCCGGCGTCGGGCTGGAAACCCCATTATTCCGGAACTTGCCTGACTCGAACCGTCCTGCCATCCAATTCAACGCGTCCATCGGCAATCAGTTGAATCGCCTCCGGATAGGCGATGCACTCCTGCTCAAAGACGCGGGCGGCGAGAGTGTCCGGCGTGTCCTTGTCCAACACGGGCACGCTGCGCTGCAAAATGATCGAACCATGATCGTAATGGTCGTCGCAATAATGCACCGTGCAGCCGCTGATTTTTTTCCCCGCGGCGAGAACGGCCTCGTGCACACGCTTGCCGTACATGCCGTTCCCCCCGAAATCCGGGAGTAGTGCGGGGTGGATGTTGATAACTTTCCCTTGAAATTCAGCGGGAATCCGCCATAAGGACAGAAAACCGGCCATGCAGACCAGGTCTACGCCCGCGACCGCCTGGGTGACCTGACGCTGAAACTCTTCCGGTGAAAGCCGCCGCCGCTCAATAACTAGGGTTGTCAAACCGGCATCGCGCGAACGAGCGACGCCCGCCGCGTCGGCGCGTGAACTAACCACCGTGGCGATCTGGGCGCGCAATGACCCTTCCACAATTCTCCGATGCAGGTTCAGTAGAGTCCGCCCGCCGCCGGAAATCAGCGCCGCCAAACGCAAGGGATCACGGCGATTCTTCATGATCCGATCCCCACGCCGGTCAATGGCTCCGAATCGATCGCACCCGGCCCAACGGCCGCAGCGTTGTCGGGTCGAACACGAGATCCACGCCCCCCACGAAACAGGTCGATTCGCATCCAGGCCCGACTTTTCCACCGCCACCACAAATAAACGGCGGAAACGGCAATGAGCACGGCCGCGGCGATCCATGGTCCAATGCTGCCGAGTTGAGGATGGGCCGTCGCCACCCACCAACCCCCGCCGACCACGATAACCCAGTGGCTGATGATAAAAAAGACGGAGGGGATGAACGTATCACCCGCTCCGCGAAGGGCCGAGCCGTAAGTGATGCTCAAGGCGTCGAACAATTGAAATGCCGCCGCGCAGATCATGACCTGACCCCCGACCCGCGCCACTTCGGGGTTGCCGTTCCAGAGAGCAATCAGTTGAGGGCCGAAGATGGCGTAAACCACGGACAGCAAACCCATGTAAACCAGGGTGATGAAAAAAACGAACCGGGTCTCTCGCATGGCGCGTTTCGCGTCGTCTTCGCCGATGGACTTGCCGACCAACGCGGACAACGCACGGCCCACGCCGATGGTGGGCATGAACGCGATGCGCATGTACTGCCAGGAAATGTTGGTGGCGATCAAATGAATCGTGCCGAACTTCGTGCCGACCAGGATGTTCACAAAGACCGCCCAGACGATCACCTCGGTCAGCCATTGCACCCCACAGGGCATGCCGATGCGAAGGAGCCTTCTGGTTCGACGCCACGACGGCCGCCAGGTCTCCCGCGTGGCGAAGGTCGCGGCGGCCGATGGGAGCCACATCGCCGCACCCAGCCTTACCAATCGGTAGACGACGGCCGCCAGAGTGCCGACGGCGGCGCCGGCGATGCCCATGGGTGCAAACCCCCATTCTCCGAAGATCAGCACCCAGGAAACGGCGATGTTGACGACGTTCGCTTCGATCGCCGTCCACGCCGTAACCCACGGCCGGTGTACGCCAACGAAGAACCAGCCGAGCCCATCGGCCGCGATGGTGGGAGCGACGGTGAGCATGGCGATCCGCAGGTAGGCGATCTCCGCCGCCTGCACCCTCGGTTCGTGGCCGATGCTGGCCACCAGCATGGGGACCAGCGGAATCAGGGCCAGGCCGATCACCCCGAACGCGACGCCCAGGTAAATCGACTGCCACGCATAGGCGCTGCATTCGGTGTATTCTTTGCGTCCCAGCGATTGGGAAGCGAAGGTGTTGACCATGGAAACGATGCCCAGCCCGATGACGATGTAGGTCCACATCAGAATCTGCGCGGGGAGAATGGCCGCCTGGGCCTCGTCGGTGGGCAACCGGGTGATCATCACGTAGTCGGCCACGTCCATGAAGGCCCGCGAGCTGGTGGTGATGACCACGGGGATGGCCATGGCGATGACGTTGCGGATTTCATCCCGCCGCTTCTGGCGCTGATCCACGACAAGAACGTTTTGATCGTTGCAATTCACTGGTTCGATCCCGCGGCGTGCCGCCGGGGTCATTGTCGAACGGCGATTGTCGATTGTCGAATGCGGGCTTCGGGGCGTGGCCGGGTTACGGGGCGGTGAACACGTGCGTAAAGAGATAGTAATCGTGCAGGTCCACGTCGCCGTCGTGGTCGATGTCGGAGAGTTGACTACAGGGCCCCTTTGGCGCACCGCCGGGGCCGGTCAAGTCGCCGAAGAATGCCGCGAAATCAGTGAGGTTGGTCAAGCCGTCGCCGTCGGCGTCGGCGCGGTATTCGCATTCGTCGGGTACGCCGTTGTCGTTGCAGTCGCGGCTGCGCGCTTCGCTGATGTCCAGGGCGTCGTCGATTTCATTCCCGTTGCAATCCCACGGCCCGATGCGCAGAAAGTAGATGTCCTGCTCGCCGTTGAAGGTGGCCGCGTAGGCCACATTCACCCCCAGATTGTCCGAAACCATGTGGTAGTAATCGCCGATCTTATTTTGACCTGCGGGCATTCCGATGGATGTGTTGAACGCCGGACTGACTGGTACGTTTGTCGACCAAGTGCTTCCCCCGTCGTTTGAGGATGCGTAATATAGCTCGGATTGGTTCGCATTAGGACCCTCAAGATAATTTCGTGTATCATTCCAGACCACATCGATGCGCCCGTTGGGCGCGACGGACATCATGGCAAACCACTGCAAGGCTTTGCAATGCGGCGGATCATCATTGACGACAACTGGGCGATCCCAGGTGATTCCTCCGTCGGCGCTGGAGACAAATATCACATCCAGTGGATCGGTCCCGGTGGCCGAGAAGCCGAATGGGACAAGCACATGGACGTTGTTGGTCGATTCGCCATTCGACTTAACTTCTACGACCCATGGCTGTCCTGGCAGTCCGTCACCGTTTACAGAGCTTACGCAGGAACCTGCGCCGCACCAGTTAACCAAGAGCGGTTGTTGTTTAATCGCGTAGTCAGGATTAACAACGACCCAGTGTGGTTGAACTGTTGGATCTTTAGCATCTACTGACATCGAAAACCAAGCGCCGGCACCTATAGGATTGCTGGCTAATACCAAATAAAGGATCCCGGTTGGCCCTACGTGAATGGTTCCAATCCTACTGCCGCTTCCTCCGGGAAGTTCAAAGTTTGTCCAGCTAGTTCCTCCATCCGTCGATCGCCAAAGCGCCCTTAGGCAGTTACAAACAATGTAGATGTTTCCGCGGCCGATGCCATTGGTCGTGTCGATCGCCATCCAGGGCTTATCAAGGAGCTCTGCCTCGACTAGTGCGCGTTGGGGCCAGGTAATACCGCCGTCAAAGGACTTGAACAGGCGTGTCTTCTCGTTAATGGTAAGGTAATTTATTTCACCATCGGGTCCGGCGGCGAGCACAGGGTCGCTTCCGAAAACACCGGGATCGAGCGACCCGCGAAAGACCCAGGTATGCCCGCCATCGTGGCTGTAGGCCCAACCCGCTTCTCTAAAGTCGGACGAAACGCTGTTGAACTGCCGCCAACCGATCACGATCTTGCGTGGGTCGGTAACACTTACCGCAATCGACGGTTCATTGGCCGCGTCCCCCACGATGTTGCAGCCCTTCTTGTCTACATTGACTTGGATACTCCGGTATGCACCACGATCGATGTGGCTTTGACAACGCTCCCCACTGCCAGCGAGGCGTCGTTGAGTTGGAATCCAAGGGGCGACAGGCGGTCGTTCAAACGCCACCTCGTCCTGGGCGAACGCCATAACCCATGGAGTGTATAGCATCGCTACCGCAACAATAGTCCTTGAAACCTGCAAACGACAGGTTACTGCCATAAAGGCCACCCAGTTTTACTAATGTTAGCTCGAAGACGGATGTATGGGTAAGCTAACCTGAAAATCAATAAGTATATTTGAAATATTTTCATCCAGCGCGGTTTGCATGTCGTATCATAGAGATGAGCGAGCGCTTTGTCAAGCGACGCTAATACGAGTTCAGGAACAAAGGAAATGACTTATGCTGCGAAAAAGTTGTCTTGGAAAGTTATTGGGCATTTGTATCGCCTCTGTAATGCTAATCGACGCTTCCATAGTTCTGGCTGCATGCCCAGGAGGGACGTGCCATGTTGACGACGATTGCTCGCCTCCTACCGACGGAACTTCGGGCGATCCCGATTGCACGATTCAGGAGGGAATAAACCGGGCATCAAATGGCGAGACTGTATTGGTTCGGAGTGGATCGTACGGCCCGATCGTTTTCAACAACAGAGCCATTACTGTTAGGAGGGAGACGGACACGATTCTACCGACTATCACCGACACCGGTGGAACAACAAAGGTTCAGTTCATCAATGGCGATACGTCAGTCCTCGACGGGTTCGGGATCACCGGAAGTTCGTCGCGAGGTATCGTCTCTACAGCGTCGTCTCCTACCATCAAGAATTGCACGATCTGGAATAATCAAACCGATGGAATTAACGGAGGCGCAGGAATCCTGTTGAGCAACTCGAATGCGCAAATTATTGACTGCATCATTGGACCGGACAATCAAGCCATCTTTGGTTCGGGCAATTCCAACAGTGGCCAAGGTGGTGGTATCAGTATTGTAAATGGTACACCCCAAATTACTGGCTGCACAATTCAAGACAACACTGCAGCCGGTTCCTTAGGGAACGGCGGAGGAATCGCCATCAAGAATGGGTATCCGGTGATCACGAATTGCATAGTTAGTGGAAACACGGCTAGCGGCAACATAGGAGGCGGTGGTGTTTGGATTAGTTCTCCTCCGTTCCTCGAAGAAGAGACTACCTCAGCAGCCTCCTGTGAAGGCGGATGCCCAGGCTCAGCTTACACCGTGAAGTTGAGAAACTGTCTGATAACCGGGAACGCGGCTTCGGGAACCACGGCAAAAGGTGGAGGGCTGTATGTCAGTTCTGACGACACGGAAGGAACTACGGAAATCAGCAACTGCACAATCAGCGATAATAGCGCGACGGGAGACGGTTCCGGAATATTCGGGTTCGCCAATAGGTGTATTACACTGCGGAACTCCATTCTCTGGGACAACGGTTCCGGAGGCTTGGGTTCAGAAATAACCTTAGAGCAAGGTATGAGGGTGTTCCTGCGATACGATGACATCGAAGGCGGGCTAAGCAATATCAAATTGAGTACTACTTCGTTATATTGCCTTGAAACACAGTGCGACAGTAGCCAGATTCTGAACTCCGATCCAAACTTCTGCAACGGATATCACCTTTGCCGCGTTTCCCCCTGCATCGATTCGGGCGACAATGGAGCCGTTCCCTCGGGTATTACCCTTGACTTGGACGGCAACACCCGGTTTGTGGACGATTTGTGTACGTCGAACACTGGCTGCGGGACCGCACCAATTGTGGACATGGGCGCTTACGAATACCAGGTCATGGAGGCGGAGATTCTAGATTGGAAATCGGTCGTGACGCACGGAACGAGCAACGTCATCGGACTGTTGGTTCCAGATGACGCGTCGTTCAGCGAGTCGCGTAACGGGGGCGTGACGAAGTTGCGAATTAGTTTCAGCAGCCCGATTGATCCGGACAGTGTCAGTTCCAGCAACGTGACGGTGTGCGGGAACGACGTGGAAGATGAGCCGCTGGACCTGAGCGGAATCACCGTTACAACGTCGGTTCTCTCCGGTGACATGGTCGTGGACATTAATTTCTCTCCGAAACTACCGAACTATGCACGGTATTTTGTCCGAATTGATGAAGTGCTGGATGTCGACTGCAATGAGATTACTACGAATAACGAGCGTATCTTTACATCGATGTTTGGAGACTACACCGGCGATCGGCGAGTCAATGCCACGGATTTGGGCGGAGTGCGTTACCTGGAGGGAACGGGCCCGCCGATCAATCCGAATGCTCCGAACGGCACACAGCAAGTGCGCGCAGACGTTGACAACGACGACGACGTCGATGAGGACGACTCCGACCTGGTCAGCGGCGAAGTGGGCAAAGACGCACGGGAAATCTCTACTCCAAGTTGCTCGGAGGAACCCTAAACCGTGCATCGCTATCCCGTGGAGCGTTCTGATATGCCAATCACAGAAAGTCAATTGGCACACGGGATGCGTCTAAGTCCAACGTGCGACGCTTAGGAGAGCCTCCCGGTTGTCCTCCCAGCAACGCTTGGGGGAATGGCGGGAAGGAAGTTCAAGAGTAATGGTGGGAATGTTCTGTTCACCTCCGGCCCAAGCGCCGAAGCTGCCCGGCGTCGGATACCCGATGGAGGCCGTCACCGGATACCCGTTGTACCTTCGCATCCGAAGGGCCAGGGCCCGGCCGGGACCGTCGTAGTTGTTGCAATGCCGATCCGCGCCGATCGAATGGATGGTGACGATCCGAGCAGGGCGAAAGCGCTTCACCGCGATCATCACCGCCCTTGTCTCAGGCTCACTGGCGGGTGTTGCCCCCCCGTACATCCGGCGGCGTCGAGGCGTACACGTCCAGTTCGTCGTCGGAAAGTTGCGGTTGATATCAACCCGGTGGGCATTTCGGCGATTGCGCTTGGCATATCCATCGGGATTCACCAATGGCACCACGACCCACCGCGTATCGACCGACGCAGCCGGGTCGCCGCGCAAGAGTTCGATAAAGCGCTCCGCGACAAAGACGCTCTTGGGTTCATCGCCGTGAAAGCCGCCCATGAGAAGCAAGGTGCGCCTGGCGGGACCGGGAAAGACGTGCGCAACAATGGCCCGCCCCTCGACGGAGCGACCCAGAGTGAGCTTCTTCTCGAAAATCATAAGGGGGACGGCGAGGACCGCGGCGTGGGATTAATGGACGAGTTCCCGGCCATGTTTGGTTAGCGCAGCGGCCATGATCTGTTGACCGTCGGCGTTGAGAAGGGCGCCGGCCCACACCAATCCCTCGCGCCGCAGTGTTTCTAGCCAATCGGCCATGCGATCGGCGCACTGCTCGGCACTGTAACCCGAGTGACTGGAAACCTCCTGCGCCAGCTCGAACTCGGTCAGCGGGCTCGCCCGCAGACGACGAAGGATCACAAGCTGGTGCTGTGCAAGGGATTCGATGGTCTCGATCATCTCTATTCTCGCCTGGAGTATATCGGCCGTATCGACCGGATACCCCGTGTGACCGATTCTACGCAATCGGTTGACCGCAGTCCAATTGCAGGAATAGTAGGGCGACGTAACCTCTTTCGGTGCCTGCACATCAAACTTCAACGTTGGCGAAGGGGGTATGCTTGACGAGACAGGTAACACCTCTATTATTCCCCTCGAAGCCCGGAATTCGGGGGTGAGTAGGGGGGTGGGCGAGTCGATGCGGCGATTCGTGTCCTATAAGCCCACGAGGTGGGCCTCCTGGTAAGTGCATGACGGCGCTGTGGTCAGGGGTATCGGCGAATAGGGGCGGCGGAGATCGACGGTAGGAACGAACGATATGCATAGACCTATTCGATGGACGGTGGGGTTGGGGTGCTTTGCAGGTTTGGCCGTCGTCGGGGTTTCGCTCGTTGGCATGATCTCCTGCGGGACCGCGCCGACTCCCTTTCTGGTTCAAGGTCCGAACAGCTACGGGAACGAACCTCCCACTCTGACCATCACCAATCCCACGGCGAATTTCACCCGCGGAAAGGGTGATTCGTTCATCATCCAATGGACCGATTCCGACCGGGACTCCAATGCCTCCATCAGCTTTTCGTTGCTCAACACGGCGACGAATTCGCAGATCGTGCTGGCGGCAGGGCTGGACGAGGACGACTCCACCGGACCTTCTTCACTATTGGTCGGCACGACGCTGATTCCGATAGGCACGTACAATATCAAGGGCACCATCGCGGATGAAGACTCCAGCGTGGACTCGTACGCCCTGGTAACGGGCTCCGCCTCCACTCGGGTAGTCGTCACCATCGTCGAGGAAGGCAGCGGTCCTCAGACCGTGCCGCCGACCCTCACCGTAACGGCCCCAACCTTTAGCCTAAGCGTGACGCAGGACGACCAGGTCGTGGTGACGGTACAACCGGTCCTGGTGCAGCCGGCCCCACCATTGCCGCCGATCCCATTTGACCCGGACAGCGGGGTCGCGCTGTATTTGATTTTCGACCTCGACAATAACCCCAACAACGACGACCCTCTTAACCCCGATCCTTCCAAAATCATCGTCCTCGAGACGCGCCTTCTGGCCGTGGAAGTTTCTGATGTACAGACATTCACCGAGACCATAGATCTCGCCACAGTCCCAGCGCGCCCGTCGGGCGATCCCTATTTCATTCGCATTTCGGCCTTTGATGGAACAAACCCCAGAGTGGATCGATACGCGGAGGGAACGATCAACGTCGTGCAACTCGCCGCGGGCGTCGTGGACCTGGCGGCCATGGGGCGGACCTTATCCGGAGCCAAACTGCGCGGTTTCAACCCCGGTGCGAACTTGGGTTCCAGCGTCAGTCGGTTGGGGGATTTCGACGCCGATGGGGTCGATGATTTCGTCGTCGTCGCCCAGTTCGGGAATCCTCAGAATGTGGGGCCTGTAGGAGAAGCCTATCTCTTATACGGACAAGATGGTCTCCGTTTTGGGGGCAACATTTCGGTCAATTCGATCGCTGACACCATATCCGGCGTTGTGTTCCAAGCCCCGCCGGTCCGCACCGACTTCGCCTTCGATCCCTTCCCGCAGACGGACGGAATTACGGACGTGAGCGTCCTCCCTGATCTGTCCGGCGACGGTCGCCCGGAAATTATCTTTGGACTGCCCCATGTGCACGGCGCGTTCGACGGCACGGACTACGACCCTGCAGACACCGATCTCACGGACGTCGATCCATTGGGGTGCTATCCCGACTTGCTGGTGAACAACCTGACAAACGCGGCTCCGGGAAGAGACGTTGGGTTTTATGCCGGCGGCATGGCCGTCATGGTCAATAGTCAAAACCGGGACAATGAAGGATTCATAAACGTCAATCGACTTGAGTCAACCGCGATCGACCTCGAACTATCCGGGCAGCCGGGCGTTATTCCTCCAAGGCTATTCTTGGATAGTGAAGGGTTTGATAGGGCTGGCAACATATTCGCTAGGGCCGACAACGCATCTACCCCGGACGAAGACTTGGGCAACGATCCTCCGGAGGGTTTGCGTATTGCCGGAGCGCGGTTCATTGCCGGCGGGTTTGAATACGTCCGATTCCTTGGTGCTCCGCGGCAGGGCAAGTTCGGACAGAACGTCGGCTCGCTTGGCGATCTGAATAGCGACGGTCTGGACGAGATCATTCTCTCCGCGCCGCGGAACGAGCGCTATCTTGCCGATCTTCGCACAGACACCCCATCGGGGTTTTTTAACCCCATGCTGGAGTCCACCCTGTTTACGGGGAGCATCGTTGTTCTTCCCGGCACTAACTACAACCAGGAAGTCTGGCGAGACATCGACGACGAGACCGGCACCTGCATCAATCCGTTCCTTGACCATCACAACCATGCGACCGGCAATTGCGACCCGCCGGCCCCCCGGCACTATGACATTCCGGTCGACTCCTTCGAGATTTACGCGGAGGATATCGACGACATGCTTGGTGGGGGAAGAAGTGCGGGGGACTTTAATCAGGATGGTTTGGGCGATATTCTCTGCGGCGCTCCCCTGAACGATCGGCGGGCGTCGGCGTTGGATACCGGAGCGACCTACATCATTTACGGCCGTACCGTTTTCGGCCAGGTTCTCCTCAGTTTGGCCGACAACCCGCCGTTGCGACCGCCAATGCTTCGAATTCGGGGCGTATCTCCGGACGACGAAATCGGATGGAAGCAAACTTCCGGCCTGGATATCAATGGCGACCGCGTGGACGACGTGTTCATCAGTTCTCCCAAGACCGATTACGGCGATGTCGTGCGCCTGACCTGCACCGGCATATTCAACCGCGTCAGCCCCGGTGTTCCCAACGATCTTCGTGAAGTAACCTTCAACAATTGTTTGCAATCCACCGGTAGCGACGTGTTCTCCGACGACCCGTGCAAAGTTTATGACTATGACAACGACGAGGATATCGACGAAGCCGATCGATGCATCTTCTGTTGTCAATCCCCCGAATGCGAGCCGGATAGCTCTTGCGTGCTCGGTCAAAACCCTGGTAATTGCTGCCAGCATTTGGTTGACAACGGCTTTGTGGGGATCGTCTTCGGCGATCAGCGCATCAACGGCGACCGCGACATTACCCAATTGGCGACGCCCGATCTGCCGGGGGTGATCTTCTACGGCGGAAGGACCGGCGATCGAGCTGGGATAGACATCAGTTCAGCGGGTGATTTCGACCACGATGGTTTTGGCGACATTCTCATCTCCGCTCCGGGCGAGGTTCGTTGTGACGATGGTGACGTGAATCTGGCAAGATGCGAGAGCCGGCTTTTGCAGCGCGTCGGCGTGACATACCTGGTCTTCGGAGGCACCCACCTCGCTAACAAGACCTTCAACCTGTCCGACCCTCAACAGGGCGTGGGCAGCGAATCGCTTCGGGGCATCGTGTTCCTCAGTCCGTATGAAAAGGGCAGGCCTAACGAGGCCGCTCCTTCGACCGTCGGATTCATTGGCGACATCAACAGTGACGGTTTCGGCGACATCCTCATCGGCAATCCCAAGGCCGACTCTTTTGACCTGAACTTCCCGCAGCTCCCCGGCGAGCCCGGTTCCGACCCGGCCACGGGTCGCCTTAGCAACACCGGAGACGCCTACATCATTTATGGGAATAATTTCGGGAGCAACCGGGGCTCCCCGTAACCGGGAGGCTTCCGCTCATTGTTTCCCGCGGATCGCATCGTTATATATACCCCTCGAACCGGCTCATTCGTCCGGCGTAGTATGCACAACTTTCACCTAAGGGTGTTTCAAAAGGATCGACTGCATGGCTCACGCCCACATGAACGAAATCGAGGCCGAGACCCTCAAGGCCAGTGGACTGCTCATCGGAACGCTGATGGGCGGGATGCTGGTGGTCAGTTCCTTTGTCGTCGATTTTCAATGGGTTGCGCGGACCCTGTTCCAACATGAAGCCGCTGTCGCCCCTTCCGGCCGACTGCACTCTCCCTACTCGGATGTCATTGCATTGGTTGGAGCCGTATTGCTCGGCGCGCCCTTGGTCTGGCACGCCCTCAAGGGTCTCGCCCATGGCCACGCACACATGGAGGAACTTGTCGCACTGGCGGTCGTCGCCGCCATTGCATTGGGAGAATACCAGGAGGCCGGCATCATCGCGTTCTTCATGGTCATCTCCAACCTGATCGAGACTCGGACTGCATTAGGTGCTCGCGCATCGATCGAATCATTGCTCCGATTGACGCCGGACAAGGCTCATCGCATGAGGTCCGACGGTTCGGAAGAGATCGTGGACGCCAAATTGCTGCATGCCGGGGAGATAATTCGCGTGCGTCCCGGCGACAACATCCCCGCCGACGGCGTGGTCCTCTCCGGCGACTCGACCGTCAATCAGGCGAACATCACCGGCGAATCGTTGCCCGTTGACAAGACCGTCGGCCATGAGGTCTTCAGCGGCACCAACAACCTCACCGGCATGTTGGATATCCGTGTAACCAAGGCGGGGGCAGATACGACGCTGGGCCGGGTACAACACCTCATCCTCGACGCCGAGAAAACCCGCATCCCGCTCATGCGTCTCATCGACCGCTACGCGGGCTGGTACACGCCCACCGTGTGCATGTTGGCCGCCGTGGTCTGGTTCTTCTCCGCGGACAAGGACATCGGCGTGCGCAAAGCCATCACCATGCTCATCATCGCCTGCCCCTGTGCCCTGGTCCTTGCCACGCCAACGGCCATGGTGGCCGCGCTAAGCTGTGCCGCTCGACTGGGGATACTCATCAAGAACGTTGTTCACCTGGAATTTGCCCGCTCGCTGACCGCCATCATCTTCGACAAAACCGGGACGCTCACCACGGGCGAACTCTCCGTCTCCCAGATGAAACCTGCCCCAGGCGTGGATGGTGCGGATTTGCTTTGGGCGGCGGCGTCCGCCGAGCAAATGAGCAAGCATCCGGCCGCCCTGGCACTGACCGCGGTGGCCCGCAAGGCGAAGATCGAGTTGGCCCATCCCAGCAACTTTGTTGAGACGGCAGGCCGCGGAGTCGCCGCCCAAGTAGGCGGAGATCAAATCCTCGTCGGCCGAAATCAATGGCTCGCCGATCAGCGTGTGGATATGAGCCTTACCGGACACCCGGAATATGCCGAGCCGGAAGGCGTGAGCATGTTGTATGCCGCCCGGAACGGCAAGTGCCTCGGATGGATCGGCCTGGAGGACCGAACACGGAGCGAAGCCCGATCAGCGATCGACGAACTGCGCAAGCTTAACATCCGCAACCTATCGATGGTGACCGGCGACAAGTGGTCCGTCGCCCGCCGAGTCGGAGCGGAGATGGGCTGCACCGAGGTCCAGGCCGAGGTCCTGCCGGAGGAGAAACTTCAACTTGTGGACGACTTGCGCCGTCGTGGTCATAAAGTTGCCGTCGTCGGCGACGGGGTCAACGACGCACCCATGCTGGCCGCCAGCGATCTGGGAATCGCCATGGGCGCCGCGGGAAGCGACGTGGCCATTAACTCCGCCTCCATCGCCCTGATGAACAACGACCTTTCTCGGCTCCCGTTCCTGATTCGCCTGTCCCGCGCCACGACGAAAGTTGTTTGGCAGAACATTCTTTTCGGCGTGGCCTTCATTGTGATCACCATGACCCTTGCGATCTGGGGCCCCCTGACCCCAATTACCGCCGCCATCGCCCACACCGTCGCCACGGCCGTGGTCATCTTCAACAGTGCCCGCTTGGTCCGCTATGGCGAAGAACGGGCCAGTGAACTCGAAAGCTATCTCGGGCCCTTCCCCGCCCAATCCGCTGTCGCTGGGTAATTGGGTCCGCCTGCCAGACTTGAGTTTTTTCAACTGAAACTCGTTAATCTGAGTCTCAACCGACCCTCCTAGAGCGTCATTAACTCATTCAAAATAAATCCCCGGATCTTTCCCAATCGGTATTGACAATTTGCCTATTTGGGCTATAATCGATCCCTCTCGAAGCGGAGAATTGGACCGGTTACTCCAGGAAGGGGAGGTTGAATGATGTACTCGAATCTCCGAGTAATCACTTTGGGTTCCGCCTTTTTCCTTGCATTACTTGTTACCACAGTCCATGCCGATGTGCAGTACCCGTCGGGGACTCAAGACTTTGAGACGATGAACGTCGGGGATGATGTGGGTGTCGTCGGTGTCTGGTTTACGGTCAATACCAGCGCCCCCCCGGAGCTGTTCACGGTCCTCGCCGCGGACGATGTCCTGGGAAATCCGGGGCCGCGGGAGAGTTCCACGCGATGGCTTCGGGTTACGGATCAGGATGCGAGCAATGTTCAGAATCGTTTCTATAGCACGCCGATCACCTCGCCGACCAGCCAGAACTATCAATGGACTTACTACGTCAATTTGGAAACGACTCCCCCCGGCGGCGCCAACACAAAGCCGAAAATCACGATCCAGCACTTTGATACGACGGCGTTCGCCAATGCTTGGGGCGTCGAATTTACCAGCACTGGTGCAAACCTCATCGTTCTTGGCATAGGTGGCGCCGCTTCGTCGACCCCGCTTTACGGTTTGTTTGGCACAACCGGCATTGGTCAATGGGTCAAGTTGACGTTAACGGTGGATTTTGACGGCAACACCGTTTCCGCTCGGGTCAACAATGGGTCGAGCACTTCCCTTCCCATCAATCTCAGTCCAACGGCCGACGAGAAGAGCTTCCGTTTTTGCTACCGGGGGGAAGGTTCGGGCAACGCAGCCACTATGCTGATCGATGATGTCTCCGTCGCGGTAGGCGAGGCCATTCCTCCTCGGAAGAGGCCGGTCCCGGCCGTTTCCGATTGGAGTAAAGCCCTCTTAGTTGGCCTGGTGCTGGTGGCTCTCGCTTGGCAATTCGGTCGTTCAAGATCCGCCAGGCTCCAATCCTAACGATAGACCTGCCGGGCCGAATCTGCGTTCGATTCTGACATATCTGCTCGCCTTTGAAAGGCGCTTCCCAGAATCAGCGTATTGCCCACATTTACTCACCTTATCATCAGTGAAATACGTCATAGCACTTCGACCAGATAATTGGTCTATTATCGGAACATTCAAGTCTTGGTAGTCGCTCAGTGCGGCCAGCAGGATGGAAGATCGGAATGTTAGTTAACTAACCACTTGACACCCTCAACTAAAGGATCAAGATAAGCGGAGATTTTGTTTTTCTTCGGTTCTTGGCATAATGGTCAAATGTTCTTTAATTCAGATTGGAGGTCTCTCATGCGGCTGAGCGTCCTTGGCGTTTTGCTTACGGCGATGCTTTGTTTAGCGCCAAAATCTACATGCACCCCAGAGCGCGATTCTGGTTGGGGACCACCAGAGTTAATCTACTGCCCTATGACGGTTACAAGGATTTCTCCTATATCCGACTACGAATTGAACATGAAAGCTCTAGTGTACCACATTAACAACAACTCGGGTTGCTTCGGGGGTGTGGATTATTGCAGCGTCGAACCCGACGGCACCAAGATCACTCTTGTAGGCGAATGCTCATTGAAAGTCACAATTACTAAAAGCGGCGACGGCAGCTTCACATTTAGATTGTCCCCGACACAACGGACAATAGACCTTGCCGCGGAGCTAGGCACGGCCATTACGATAACGACCAGTTGACACTAAATACGATTCGAAAGGCGAGTCACCGGATCGGATCGAGCCTTGACAGTTGCATCTCTGCAAGACTGGTCTCGATCTGCGCCTTTCCCATGGGTTTCAAATTCCGGCATTCGTCAAAGTAATGAGAGGCGTCTTGGCGGTTACCGCGTGCTTTGGCGGCCAAGCCCAGATAGTAAAAGGCCTCGACCTTCTTCGAGTCGCTATCCGCATCATTGACCACGGCGTCCGCATCAATTTCTCCGGCGCAATGAGCGACAATCCGAGCCAACCACTTATCATCAGTGGCAGCTTCCTTGGCATGCCGCAAAGCCGCGGCAGCTTCCGGTATTCGCCCTTCCGAGAGGTGGGCGTCCCATATCCATAGGTATGCAGGGGCCCCGGCTTTCGACAATCTTGCTGCGATCTCGAGGTCCGCGACGGCGTCTTGAGTTTGATTCGCGTGGAGGTATACGCGGCCGCGGAGTTCGTAGTTCCACGGGTCCGCTTGCCATTTCCTACCCTGCCGCTTTTCGGCTGCAATCAGATCCTGGATCGCATCGGAATACCGTCCGGCCTTGAATGCCGCCCAACCTCGCATCACGAGCGCATCAAACTTGATCCCGTCGCGGTCCCGGACAGCTTGATCCGCCGCGCGGACGGCAAGATCAAATTGTCCCCAGGCGCGTTGGGGCTGCTCGGACAGCCACGCCCTGCCGCACGCCAAGTGCGTCCATACCCGCATATCTGGGTCGTCTTGAATCTGTTCACACTCGGCTTCGACCGCAGAGATTGCGCCGTTGCCATGTAGCGCCGCGATGCGGATGCCCAGGACGATGGGAGCAAGGGCAGGGTCAAGCTCCTTTGCCCGCTTGCAATCCTTAAGTGCTGACAAGTAATGTTTGCGCTCTTTGTTCAGCCAAGCCCGATTCACATAAGCTGCGGCATAATTCGGATTCAGCTTCAACGCTTTATCATAGGCTGATTCCGCGTCGTCGGTGCGTCCTGCCCTCCAGCAGGTGATTCCCCGCAGGTTCCACACGACTGGCGACTTATCAGCCTCCTTCACCAGCCAATCTGTTTCTGAGTCCAGCGATTCGAAATCTCCGAGCTGGTGGTAGCGCAAGGCCCGCGCCAGTCGAAGGCGAAATTTTTCTTCAAAAGTCGAAGGCCCGTTATCAAGCGCCTGATTAAGCAGTTCCACGGCAAATTTGGCCTTATCGTGACCGAGGCTTAGCGAGTAATAGTACTCTTGGCCGCGCGCCAAAGCCGGACTTGGTGCGGACTTTGCACTTTCCGGGTTTGGAGCAGCGCGGAATTGATCCACCCAGCCCACAATCGCCAGAGCATGGCCGTAACTGGGATCCGTGTCGGGGATTTCGCGGGCGACCCTGACTGCGGCGTCGGCATCTCCATTAGCCAAATGCGCAGACGCCAGATGAAGCCGGGCATCAGACCGCTTTGGGTTCCGTTCCAGGGCCTTCTGGAACGTCCCAATGGCTTTCGCGGGTTCATTGGCCAATTCCGACAAACCTTGTGCAACCAACGCATTAACCTCAAATCGGTTCGCGGCAGCGCTCGAGCGATAGGTCGAAAACAATAGTGCTGCTACCACCACTAGAATCGTCGGGACCGCAACGGCAATTCCATGATCCCGGACGAACTCGACGATGCGATCTTTCGGTGTTGGCGGCACGATAGGCGGGCGCCGGCCCCTGATGCAGGAGCGCAGGTTATTCGCCATGTCCGCGCCGGTGGCGAAGCGGTCACTGCGGTCCTTGGCCAATGCCTTATCCACCACGGCCTCAAGCCACGGGTCTTCAAGACGGCGGCGCAGTCCGTCCACGCTCAACCGCCTCTCGCGAGCAAGCTCGTCCGAGCGGGCCTTGCTGTTAGAACTGAGCTTCTCACGAAGCGGGGGAATCGGCGTTTTCCGCACAAGGTCGGCCGCGATTTCAAACACCGGGAAAGATTCCGGCATGGGATTGATCGGACATGCACCGACCAGGAGTTCATAAAGCGTGACTCCCAAGGCGTAGATGTCCCAACCCCGCTCCGGGTCTCCGCCGCGGTTTTCCAGCTGCTCGGGCGCCATGTACTGCAATGTCCCGGCCGGTCCCTTGATGGGCGAAGACCGGAGCGACAAGTGCCTTGCCAGTCCAAAATCGACCAGTTTCGGAACCGCGGTCTCACCATCCTCGGAAATAAGAATATTACCCGGCTTGATGTCGCAATGGATGAGTTTCAGCTCGTGCAGTCGGTGGACGCCGTTGCAGACTTCGGCCATTAAGCGGATTCGATCTTCGATCGAAAGCCGGCCGCGGGCGCAATAGCGATCCAATCGACCACCGCTTAGATATTCCATGGTGAAATAGGGACGGCCGTCCGGCAAATCTCCGACGTGATAAACATGAGCGACCTGGGTTCCCGGCACGTTCGCCATGCGTTGCACTTCGTGCTTGAATGCTTCAAGTCGCTCACCGCCCGGAGCCTTCTTTTGTTCCAGGACTTTCATCGCTTCGTAGCGACACTTGCTCAACGACCAGACCTTGTAAACGACGCCGAAACCGCCGCTACCGATGGACTCAATGAACTGATAATCGCCGAAGTCCTTGGGTAGCTTCTTGGACGGCGGCAAGGGCACGGCCGCCGGCGGAGCAACCGTCTCCGGGCTTTCCACGAAATCCGAATGGTGCAATTCGTTGTTTTCGGCCGCTTTGTCCATAGAACCACGTTTTGAACGGCAACGGTGCCGCGGCGTCACCGTTTTCGACAAACACACAAATTGATTGCCGCGAACTTGGCGTTCCGAACCGCCTTGGCGTTGTGTGGAATCAGTTTACCACGCGATCCAGCCGACGACCAGTGCTCGCATGCCTACACAAATGAACCTGCTTCCGGCCTACGTCAGCACGGGAAGATCAGTGCCGAGAGCTTTGAATCATTTCTAACAATAGCTCCGCGGTTCGCTGCGCTGCGTGGCTGCTGCGCAGAGGGGCTACAGTCTTGGCTAATTCATCAGCCATGTTCTTGCGCAATTCATTCGACCGCAACAGGGCGATCGCCCGATCCGCGATCGGTTCAATCGAGGTGTAGTAGGGCATGAATTCCGGCACGATTTCCCTTCCCGCCAGAATGTTAGGAAGCGAGAGAAACCGTGCGTCGATCATCCATCGACCAATGGCGTGGTAGAAGAATCGAGAACTGTTGTACATCACAATCATCGGTCGTTCGTGGAATGCAACTTCAAGCGTGGTTGTTCCCGAGGCGACCAACACCAAGTCCGCCGCCTGAATGAGTTCAGAGTGACTACCGGAGTAGAGTTCAACAGGGACGCGACACGAAGCAGCCAACTTGGCAGCAATCCGCGCGACCTGTGCATTGGCCACTGATACGCCGAAGGTCGCACCGGGAATCGCCGACGCAATCCGCTCGGCCACCTCCAATTGCCCCGGAAGAACGGACTCGACCACGTGTTTGCGCGAGCCGGGGAGAAGTGCGACGACGGGAACGCCGCGCCGCTGAATGCTCGACACACCTTCGCGGTCCACGGAGATTTCTGAGAACTGCTCCGCCAACGGGTGGCCGACGTAGGTCGCATTGACGCCCTCGTTTCGAAAAAAATCCTCCTCGAAGGGAAGGATGACGGCCACGCGATCCGTGCGATTGCGAAGCTTGTGGATGCGGTACTTGCCCCATGCCCACATCTGCGGAGCGATATAATACAAGACCGGCACACCCGCGGCCTGGGCCTTCGCAGCCAGCGGCAGGTGCAGCATGGGGCTGTCGATCACCACCGCGGCCGCGAACGGATAAGCCCGAAGATGATGATCGCATGTATTGAGCATCGCGATACCGCGTGCCGCGTTTCTGGCCACACCCAGCAGCATGGCCGCATGACTGGACATGTCGAAAATGCGTTCACATCCCGCCTCCACCATTTTCGGACCGCCAACTCCGACGAAGCGTACCGAAGGGTCGAAAGCCCGAGTCGCCCGGATTAACGCGGCCCCGTGCAAATCGGCACTCGGTTCGGCCGCACTGATGAAAACCAAAGGACCGGAATGGGCCAAATGATGATTGGAGGTCAATCGAGCTTCACGCAACGTTTTTTCCAGCATATTACCGGCAGGACGGGAATCACGGTGACACGCTATTGTCGGCCCATGGATCGGTCAACACCATCCTATCCATCATCCACTGCAATCCTGTAACCATATGAATGACAGCCACTTACGCGCCATCAAAGCATCGCACTAGTGACGAAATATGATGATGCGATTTGGGCAATACCCTGCCATTACCTTGCAAAAACTCACTGCAGTCGCAGGACTTCTTATCGAAACCGGGGATTTGAAACTGAGGATTAGACCACTCCGTTAACGGCATTTTCAAGGCAATTTACATTCCTTATAGGGGCTTCTTGATCGCCAATCCCATTTTGCTAGACTACAGGGTTCTGGTCGCGTGGTATGTGAAAAGGTATTGGTCGTCGTTTTTGGAGGTGCTTATTGGCTTCGGAGTTAGTTCGGCAACTGGTGGATTCAGGAATTCACTTTGGTCATCGCGTGAGCCGCTGGAACCCGAAAATGTCTCCGTACATTTTCGGCAAGCGCAACACCATCCACATCATCGACATTCGTGAGACGGTGCGTGGGCTGTTGCGGGCGAAGAAGTTTATCGCGCAAGTTGTGGCCAAGGGTGAGGATGTGTTGTTTGTGGGCACCAAGCGCCAGGCACGTTTGCAGGTCATGCAACAGGCCACGCGCGCGGGAATGCCTTATGTAATCGAGCGCTGGCTGGGTGGGACACTCACGAATTTTCGAACCATCCGCTCTCGCCTCCAAAGGTTGGAGGAACTGGAAAAGGCCGAGGCCGATGGCACCGCCGCCCAGTATAGCAAGAAGATGATCGCTTCCCGTTCCCGTGAAGTCCGCAAGATCAAGCGGAACCTGGAAGGCATTCGCACGATGGGTCGTCTCCCCGGCGCCCTGGTGGTCATCGACGTGCAGCGCGAGCACAACGCCGTGCGTGAAGCCCGGAAACTCGGCATTCCCACCGTCTGCCTGATTGACACCGATTCCGATCCCGATTTCGCGGACATCCCCATTCCCGGAAACGACGACGCCATCCGTGCGATTGATACCATCCTGATACACCTGGCTGACGCCGTCGAGGTGGGAAAGAAAGGCCGGACATCGGGTGAACAGGTCGAGGCCGCGCCGGCCGCGAGAAAGCGCTCCCGTCGCCCGACCACGGCCAGGGCTGATGATGGCGCGTCCGAGCGATCCGGCGATGATCGGTTCATGTCCGCTGATGATAAAGCGCGCGATGTGAATCTATCGCCTGCCACGTCGGCCAGGCCCGAAGGCGCGAATTAGCCGGATTCAAATTGCCGACAATCGTCCGCCGATGTTGGGTTGCCGCACGGAAGCCGCGGTAGGGGGGGAGGGGAATCTTGCGGACCGAACCGAATCCGCCTCTCAAATTATTATGGCGATTCCGGTTGTCCGCCAAGTAGGGTTTGCAATTTTATAGAAAAGGTATTAGAGCAATGGCGACAATTACCGCCCAGATGGTCAAGGACTTACGGGAGAAAACCGACCTGCCCATGATGGAGTGCAAGCAGGCGCTGACGGAATCCAATGGCGACGTCGAATCTGCCATGGATTGGCTGCGCAAGAAGCACAAGGGCAAGCTGGCCGACCGTTCCGGGCGGGCGACCGGCGAGGGACGGATCGCCATCTACCTCGACTCGGCCAAGAAAGTCGGCGGCATTATCGAATTGCAATGCGAGACGGCCCCCGTGGCCAAGAACGAAATGTTCGTAAGCCTGGCCGCCGCCTTCGCCAAGAAAGTCGCCCAGAGCAACGAGGCGTCTCCTGATCTGCAGAAGATTCGCAGCGACGCGGAGCTGGACGCCAAGTTTACCGATGTTTTCGGGCGGCTCCGCGAGTCGATGAATTTCACCCAATGCCGGCGCGTCAGCGGGAACCACCTTGCGTCATACGTCCATCACGATGGCAAGAGCGGGATATTGATCGCTCTCGACGCCCCGCCCAAATCGGACAAGAACATCGGGGCGGATCTATGCATGCACGCCTTGTTTTCCTTGCCCGTCGCCATTGACCGGGCCGGCGTCCCGGCGGCCGACGTTGAAAAAGTCCGTACCCAGGCTCGTGAAGTTGCTCTCGCCGAGGGCAAGAAAGAACAAATCGTCGATAAGATTGCCGACGGCAAAGTCAACGCCTTCTACGCCGAGCGGGTGCTCATGGAGCAGTTCCACGTAAAGACCGACGATTATGGAAAAAACGCCAAGATCGCCGAAGTGCTCAAGGCCGCCGGGGTGAACAAGGTGACTGACATGGTGATTATGAAGGTCGGCGGGTAGATTCACCCCCCTCTCCTTTCGTTGGAGAGACGTGTACAATTCGTTTCATGCCTCAAACCCGGTACGGTCGTGTCCTCCTGAAAATCTCCGGCGAGGGGCTCTGCGCGCCCGGCAGGACGGGCATCGACGGAAAGGAACTCCGCAAGCTGGCCGACGAGATCAAGCTGGTTGTTGACCTCGGCGTGCAGGTTTGCGTGGTGGTCGGCGGCGGCAATCTCGTCCGTGGCGCGGTGATCGCCAAGGACACGGCCATCGAGGAGAGCACCGGCCACTACATGGGCATGTTGGCCACGGTCATCAACGCCCTCGCCGTTCAGGACACATTGGAATCCCTCGGCGTCCCCACCCGCGTGCAAAGCGCCCTGCCCGTGCAGAATGTCTGCGAGAACTTCATCCGCCGCCGCGCCATCCGCCACATGGAAAAAAACCGCGTGGTGATCTTTGCCGGCGGGACGGGCAACCCATTCGTCACCACGGACACCGGCGCGGCCCTCCGCGCCGCCGAAGTCCGTGCGGATGTCTTACTCAAGGCCACCAAAGTCGACGGCGTCTACACCGCCGACCCCAAGACCGACCCCAAGGCCACGCGCATCAAGCGCCTCACTTACAACGAAGTGATCGACAAACGCCTAGGCGTCATGGACGTCAGCGCCGTAGACTTGTGCCAGCGCAGCGGCATCCCGATCATCGTGCTCGATCTTAAACGTCCGGGGAACATGCGCTCCGTCGTCCAGGGCGAAGGCCACGGCACCCTCATCGACGGGGGGAAGTGACTCCGGCAAACTCACATGGAAGTCCGCCTGCATCCCCATGCAATAACGCGCTTGGCTGAGCGCGGAGCGTCCGAGGCCGAAGTTATCGCTACCGTCGAGGAAGGTGAACGCTCCCCCGCCAAGCGCGGGCGGCACGCCTTCCGCCGCAATTTCGCGTATAATGCACAGTGGAGGGGCCGTAAGTACGCCAACAAGCAGGTGGAGGCAATTGCCGTCGAGGAAGACGGCTGGCTGGTCATTACCGTGATGGTTCGGTTTTTCTAGGAAATGCGCCATGAAGCTTACATACGACCCACGCTACAACGTCGCCTACATCGCACTTCGCGAGAAGGTCGAGCAGGTAGAAACGATTCGCATCAGCGACGAAATGAACGTCGATCTCGCCCCGGACGGGACCGTCTACGGTATCGAACTTTTGAATGCAAACGCACAACTTGGCATGGGCAACGGCGAGACCCTCACGGTGGTCAACGAAGCCTCTGGGAAGTCCTCAGCCGTCAAGCTGCCCGCCTAGAATTCCGTGGCTACCAAACAAGAAATCCTGGCAGCAATCCAAGACTTTGCACGAGAGCACGCGGGCAGAGCGCCTGGAATAACCGAATTCCGAACTGACGATCCATCGGGTATCGAAGCCTATTAGCACCAGCGGTTCGAGGCGAAGCGCAAGAAGGGCGAATGGTTCGATCTTGCTCCATCCGATCTTCATTCGTTCAAATGGCGGAAGTTCATGTAAGGCTCAGTTTGCCCTTTCGGGTAGCACACCCTACGATTCCAACTATGCCAACGACACTGGTGCCCGATTTTGGTAGACAGGTCATGGCAGTGGATCGCGTACAACGACTGCTTCGCCAAGTCACTGAAGCACTCGATCGCGCGGGTGTGCCCTATGCGGTCATCGGCGGGAACGCCGTTGCCGCCTGGGTGATGAGCGTTGACGAAGGGGCAGTCAGGGCTACCAAGGACGTGGATATCCTGCTTCGTCGCGCCGACCTGGCCTTAGCGCGAGAGGCGCTCGAGCGCGAGGGGTTAGAGCAACACGATATCCACGGCATTACCATGTTCCTGCTCCGCGAGAACCCGAATCCTAAAACGGGAGTCCACGTGGTTTTTGCGGGTGAAAAGGTCCGGTCCCATACCGACCATCCCGCGCCGGATGTAGGCAGCGCCGTTAGGTCGGAATCTGGTTTCTTCGTATTGCAACTGCCGCAGCTTCTGGCCATGAAGCTCGCCGCCTATTGTCGGATCGATCAGGTCCACGTCGAAGACAAGTTGGGGGTGGGCCTTATCGACAAGAAAATCGCCGCGTGGCTGCCCGCCGATCTGCGCGCCCGGTTGGAACATATTGAGAAAACGCGCGAGGAGCCGCATTGGTGAGCCTGAAAGGTCGTCATTTCCTTTCCATCTTGGACTTCTCCGCCGAGGAGTTAACCGCCGTCCTGGAGACCGCGAAGACGCTCAAGACCAATCCCGCCGAGCGGGCCAAGCTGCCGCTGGCGGGCAAAACGCTGGCCATGATCTTCCAGAAGCCGTCGCTTCGGACGAGGGTGTCCTTTGAAACGGGCATGACTCAATTGGGCGGCCATGCCATCTATCTTGCCCCCAGCGACATCAGCCTCGGAAAGCGGGAAACTACCGAAGACATTGCCTTGGTTCTTTCTCGTTATGCCGACCTCATCATGGCCCGTGTGTTCGGTCACGACATCGTCGAGGAATTGGCAAAGTACGCCACGGTCCCCGTCATCAACGGCCTCAGCGATTTCGAGCACCCTTGCCAGATTCTCGCCGACTTGCAGACAATCCTCGAACGCAAGGAGCGCCTTGCGGGTCTGAAAATGTGTTACATCGGCGACGGCAACAACGTCGCCCATTCGCTGATGTACGGCGCCGCCCGGATGGGCATGCACATGACCGTCATCACTCCACCGGGTTATGAACCCAAGGAAGCAGTCACTAGGAAAGCCAAGGATGTCGGCAAGACGACGGGTTCAACGATCACTGTGACGCCTGACCTCGCCGCAGCCAAGGGCGCCGATGTGCTCTACACCGACGTCTGGGCCTCGATGGGGCAAGAAGCGGAAGCCGAGGCGCGAAAGAAGACTTTCAAGAAGTACCGAATTGACGCCGAAACCATGAAGATTGCCGACCGGGATGCCGTGATACTCCATTGCCTGCCTGCCCATTACGGCGACGAAATCGACTACGCCACCTCGCGGCTGCCGAACTCCGCCATTTTCGACCAGGCGGAAAACCGAATGCATGCCCAAAACGGGCTGATAGTTCATCTGCTCGGCTGTTCCTACTGACGAAAACTCCTCCGGCGACCTCTCGATTGTTTGAGAACATAAATTGTCACTCATAAATATCGCCCACAAATGGTTTTTTCGGCGCAATCTCGACTCTCGTTGTCCAGTGGAACTGAGCTCGTTTGGTGCAGTGAATCTGTGCTCGCCCAAGTCCGACAGCAGTTCACGAAGGTCATTGCGCGTCGGCGTCGATGATTGCATTAGTGTACGAATTGGACTGGTTGATCGAGAATTTCAGGGTTATACTGAAATGGGGTGAGTGTGTAATGGTGCCAGGCGGGATACGCTGTTCCGCGGCTGCGGAGGGCGGCGGATGTCCAACAACGGAGCGCTTATGGTGACAAAAAGTCAAATGTCTGGGGCTTTAAGTATTGTGGTGCTGGGTTTCGCCTCGATCGCATGGGGTCAGCAGGCGACGCGGAGCGCATATGATTTTGAGCAACGGGTGGCGACTACCAGCGAAGCGACGATGTCGCCTTCTGCCACTTCGCGCGCCGCGGAAAGTCTGCTGCGCATGCGCGTTGAATCCGTCAATTGGATCGACAAGCCGTTTGAGGACGTCATCGAGTGGCTTCGCGACTTGGGCGAAGGCCGAGTCAACGTCGTACCCAAGTGGAATGCCTTGGATGTCGAAAGCGTGACCCGTGACAATACGGTCACCCTCCAACTCAACAACACGACGGTTGCGGAGGTGCTGAACGAGACCCTAGAGCAACTTACGGGGAACAACGAACTCACCTATCGTGGGATCGAGAACAAGTTGACGATTTCCACTCATTTGGACTTCGATCGAAAGCTGGAAATGCGCGTTTACGACGCAACGGACCTCCTTTTCCGAGTGCCGGACTTCGGACAAGGCGCGCCGGTCATTGACCTTCAGAAGACGAATTCCGGCGGCGGTGGCGGCGGCGGCGGGGGCGGCGGCAGCGGGCAATCCGTATTCGGCGGCGGTTCGGGCGGCGGCGCAACGAGCCAGCAAGACAACGAATCAGGACAGCAGGCCGACCAGTTGAACGAGCAGCGCCTTACCAAGCTGAAGGAAGCGATTCAGCGAACGATTGCCCCGGATTCCTGGGACAGATCGGGAACCCAGGGCGCAGGTGCCCAGAGCACCGGCGGGCGCGGCCGCATCGAGGTCTACCGAAAATCCCTGATCATCAGCAATACCATTGAAGTCCACGAGATGATCGCAGGGGCATTTTACCTGGACAAGTAACGGTCCTTCCGACGAGATTTCTGCAGGCGTTAAGACGCCGACGCCAAGGTGTCGGCTTGAATTGATCAGGCCGACCAATGACGGGTGTGCGGAAACGTCCGCGAGAGGACGATCCCTAGGCATGAGTCAGCTTTGAGCCGCTTCTAGGGCGGCACGGACGCCGTCGATTCCGGCATGTCCCGACTCAATCTTGATCATTTTTACGGATGAGGCGAGCCCCGCGACGACTGTCACGTCGCGCTTGCGAATGCCTAACAATTTGGCAAGAAACGCTGTCAGGGCGGCGTTGGCCTTGCCCTTTTCCGCGGCCGCCGCCACGGCAATCCGCGCTCTTCCATCCCACTCACCCAGGAATCGCGTTCGAGAAGCTCCGGGAACGACCTTGACCGGAAGTAGAACAGCCTCGCCCTCCAGTCTTAATTCCAACACGTCGATATTCTATAGGGTTTCCAGTAGGCTTTGTAGATAGACCGTCGGCTTGGGCCTGCGTGGCCGTCCGCCATTGTACAGCTACCCAAAAGGTAAGGGACTACAGTCGACAGCCTATTAAGGATGATTCACTGCCATGCCCACACAATATGAAATCGGGGTGATCGGCGCCGGCAACGCCGCCGAGGGCATTGTACATGGAATCCTCCGCAATTCGATCCTTTTCGCCGATCGCATGATTGCTTCCGATCCGTCGGAGACGCGACGGAAACTCTTCGCTGATCGCTTCCAGGTCGCGGTTACATCGGATAACCGACACCTGGTAACCAACAGCGACATTCTGATCTTTGCGGTAAAGCCGCAGCAGTACGTGGACATGTGCCGCGCGATCGCCGACCTCATCCGCGACGACCACTTGATCGTTTCCATCATGGCCGGCGTATCCACGCGTTCGATCGAAGCCATGTTCCCCGACCGCTCGACGCGGGTGGTGCGGGCCATGCCCAACCTACCCATCCACGTCGGCGCGGGCATGGCCGGGGTGTGCAAGGGCCGGTTCGCCCAGGCCGTCGATCTTCTCCGTGCCCAGCGGATTTTCGACGCCGGAGGACGCTCGATCGTCATCGAAGATGAGTCGCAAATGGATGCCGTGACCGCCGTTTCCGGTTCCGGACCGGCTTATTTCTACTATTTCGTTGAGGCGCTTGTCGCCGCCGGCCAACGCGCCGGGCTTTCCCGTCAACAGGCCGAAATCCTTGCCAAGCAGTCGTGCCTGGGGGCGGCGAGGATGATGCTGGAATCGGGCGAATCCCCGGATGTCCTGCGAGCAAAAGTGACCTCCCCCGGCGGAACCACGCAGGCCGCCATCGAATCCATGACCCGGGACGGCTTATATGAGCATATTGTCAATGCCGTCCTGGCGGCCTGGAAGCGTGGGCAGGAATTGGGCCGATAGCAGGTCCAAGACGTTCCACCCTTATCGCCCCATGATGTTGCTTGACCCAAAACGCCGGCGGCGTACAACTGGAAGTTTGGAGCGAGCAAATGGTTCCACAGCATGGAAATCGCCGGACTCGTTGGGGTTCAAAGTACCAGATCGTCGTCGTCGCGTTGGCTTGTCCCATTTCGTTGCTGATCGCGGGCTGTGCCGCCGGTCGTGATTCACGAGATAACGTAGACCGCAGGGATCGAACGGCCGCATTCGCTGACGGCGTGGACCACACACGGGCTCTTGTACCCGCCTCGCAGATCGAACCACCCGTTGAGCAGCCCGGGAAACCGGAAGGCGTCGCCCCATTGTCGGAACGGGGCGCCCAGCAGATTGCCGCCGCCCGCCGGTTGATCGACGACCAGCGCTTCACCGAGGCCTCTCTCGAACTGGAACGCGCCCTCCGCTACGACCCCAACCACTTTGAAATCCATCGCGCCCTGGCCCAGTTGCACTGGCAGGCGGGAAACGTGGAGCGGGCCAAATCCGCGGCCGCAAAAGCGATCGAAGGCAACCCCGATTGTGCCGCGGCCCATTACATCCTTGGCCGGTGCTTCGCCCTGGCGGGCGATCGAACCGAGGCGCAAACCGAATTTCGAATCGCGCTGCTGTGCAGCGACTTCGACCGGGATATCGAAACCGCCGCCCTATGTCACTACCACCTCGCCTCGACACTTGCCGCCGAAGGTTATCTGGAAGCGGCCCTGGGTGAGTACGATGCCTTTGAGAAGCTCTCCACGACCATGAAGTCTACAACTCCGCGCGGTGAACTTGCCACCCTGCTGCGGGCCAGGAAGGGTTTGGCGGGGGAAGAACGGTCGCAGATTCTGGAAAAACTGGGGCGTTTCGATGAAGCCGCCGCCGCCCTCGCTCCGATCGTCTCGGAGTCGCCGCGGGATATCGCCATAGGTACCCGATACGCCAAACTCCTCGCCGCCGCCGGGCGAATCGACGACGCCCTCGCCGCGGCGCGAATGATTCCTTCCGACGATCCCGAAATCATTGCGCTATTATTTAATCTTCACGAGCAAGCCGGTCATCCCGAACGCATTGTTGACGATCTCAAGTCCAAACTCGCGGCGCGGCCGGATGACCCCCGGTTGTTGCTCAATCTCGTGGACGCCCTCATGCGCTTGCAGCGCTATGCGGAGGCAAGGCTCGAATTGGAAGGGTTTCTCGCCCGCAACGGCGATGCGCTGGAGGTTCGGTTGCGCCTGGCCGACGTTCTTGCGTCGCAAGGCGCGTGGACTGAGTTGCTCAACGTCTGTGCGGACGGCGTCCGCCGCGAACCGGAACGCGCGGCCGACTTTGAGGCCCGGATCCTGGCCATCGCCGCTGACGAAAATGCAGCGCGAAAGCTGAACGATCTCGATTTAGGCCAGGGGGAGGACTTCGCTCTCTTGTATCTGCGCGGCCTGCTGGCGACGGGCGCCGGATCTCACGACCGTGCGGAAGCTTTCTTCCGCCGTGCGGTCGATGTCGACGCGACGTTTGTTCCAGCGCGCATAGCATTGGCCCGAATCTACATTCGGCAGTATCGCTACGATGAGGCTCTGAAGGCGGCGGCCAGGACCGACGCCGACCGTCCCGAAGACCCCCGGCTGGAAAGACTCCTCGGTCGAGTGTACGACCGGCTCGACGATGAAGTGAAAGCTGAGCAGCATTACCGGGCGGCCACTCAGCTCGATCGCTCGGACACGGAATCGATGTTGGCCCTCGCGCAGTTGTTCCGCCGCACCGATCGCAGCTTGCAGGCCCAGCGACAGCTTCGCGTCCTGCTTGAGAAAGACCCGGACCATGAAGCCGCCCGTGAACTGCTCGCTCTGACGTACATGAGAGAGAACAAGCCGGACATTGCTTTCCAGGAAATTGAGGAATTGCGGCGGCGGTCGACTTCGCCGACGACGGTGGCGCGGTGCCGGACCCTGTTGGAGCCCGGACTTCGTCGTGATCCGGCCGCGAGCCGGGAAGTCCTGCTTGAGGCGATGAAAGAAGGCAAGCCCGACACGGCCACGTGGATGGCCGTGGCGGAGAGCTACGGCGATAGTGAACCCGCGCAGGCTTATCAGGCATACCTCAACGCACTCGCCATCGAGCCCGACAGCGAGGAGGCCGAGGTAGGTGTGGTCATGTCCGCTCAGCGTTTGCTTGAATTTGAGGAAGCAGCCGAGCGCCTGCGAACTCTTCTGGAAAGTAGACCGAACCGGCACGAATGGCGAGTTGGACGATCGGGACTCATTGATCTTTACGAGATTATCCAGAATTTCCCCGTCGCCCTGGAACTCGCACGGGTGCAGGAGGCCCGTGCTGATCTATCTTCCGACCGTCGCCGGGACTACCGCCGGGCGATGATAAACACCCTGCACAACGCTGATCGATCCGAAGAGGCCATCGCCCTCTTGAAGACCTGGGCTGAAGAGGAACCGGACAACCGTGAGTGGACGCTGCGCCTTGCCAGTGAGTACATGGACGCCAAAGAGACGGCAAAGGCCCTTTCACTCTACGTGCAACTCTTCAAAGAAGATCCCAAGGACAAGGACATCCGCCGCCGCATCATCGTATCGCACGTCATGGCGGGTCGGCACGATCGCGCCGCCCAGTATGTCCTCGAATGGCTCGATGACGATCCCGAAAGCGATCCCTCGCTCCTGATGCTCGCCTCCGTGCTTGCCGACGGCGGGCGCGTGGACGACGCCCTGGAATTGGCACGGACAAGGTTATTGAATTCCGCCAATCGTGAAGACTTTCAGGACGTGGTCCTCGAAGCCCTCAGTCGGGCAAAACGCCACGACGAGTGCATCGAGATAATCGAAGCGCTGATGGACGAAGTGATCTCCACCGTCCGTACCCTGTCGGAAGGAGGCCGCCGTCGCCAGGTGGAACGAGCGCGCGACGAGCAGCTTGTGAATCGACCCGACGAGCCCGCGACCCTCCAATCGCTCAACGACCGAATGGAAGACCTGCGCTCCCGCCTTGCCATTCAGCTCATCAGCGCCAAACGCTACCGCGATGCGGAGCAGAATCTGACCATCTGGCTCGATGAAACCACCGACTCCGCCACCCGTTTCCGCTACCTGTTGGGTCTCGCCGACGCCCAACGATCCCAGGGCAACGAGGAGCTGGCCGGGACTACTTTGGAGCGTGCCTTGGTCCTGCAACCCACATACGTGACGCTGAGCAATGATGTCGCGTACTTGTGGATTGATCGAGGTATTCGCCTCGAAGAGGCCGAAAGATTGATTCGATACGCCCTGGGACGTTCCCCACGCCAGGCCGCGTATCTCGACACCTACGGCTGGCTGTTGTACAAGAAGGGGGAGTTCGCCGAGGCCAGAAAATGGTTGCTGCGCGGCAACCGCGGACGAGACGGACAAGACCCGGTCATCCTCGACCACCTGGGGGATACATACTGGCGTTTGGGGCAGTCGGCCGAAGCGATCGAGCACTGGACGGCGGCGGTCCGAATATCGAACGAGCGCGACGAAGATCGGCGGATCGCCGATGACGAACGACGTGTTCGAACGGTGACTCCGAAAAAGATCGAAGATGCCGGCGCCGGGCGCGAACCGAGTGTCGCCCCCTTGGCTGAGCCGGCACCTGCGCCGGATTCGGGTTGAACGGAGAGGACATAGCGGGGTTGGGTGTGCCGCTGCCGTGTCGGCAGTGGCGGCCATAGCTGACACAGCCGCGGCACACCAAGAATCCTCGACTCATTCGCAAAGCTCTGGGAGTAAGTCTGTGTCGGGTCATTCCAAGTGGTCGACAATCAAGCACAAAAAAGCCGCGCTCGATTCCAAACGGGGCAAGGCCTGGAGCAAACATGCCCGTGCCGTCACCATGGCCGCCAAACTGGGCGGCGGCAATGCCAACGACAACCCGCGACTTCGCCTCGCTATCGACAAGGCCAAAGCCGACAACATGCCCAAGGACACCATTGAAAAGGCGATCAAGAAGGGCACCGGCGAACTGGATAGCGAAACCTACGAAGATGTCCTGTACGAAGGCTATGGACCAAGCGGGGTTGCGGTCATGGCCAGGGCCATGACCGACAACCGCAATCGCACCAGCGGCGAAATTCGAAAAATCTTCGAGCGCTCCGGCGGCAGCCTTGGGAGTCCCAATTGCGTTGCCTTTCAGTTCACTTCCAAGGGGGTCATTATTGTTGCCCGCGAACAGGCCGACGAGGATCGCATCCTGGAGCTTGCTCTCGACGCCGGCGCCGACGACGTCAGTTCTTCCCAGGACATCCATGAAATCACCACGCGCCCGGAAATCTTTCACGAAGTGAAGCAACGGATCGAGCAGGCCGGAATCGCCGTACAATCCGCCGATGTCGCCATGGTCTCGGGCAGTTCCATCTCGCTGGATCTGGACGCCGCCCGCAAGGTAAAGCGACTGATCGACGCCCTGGAAGACCAGGACGACGTGGACGCCGTTTACTCCAACTCCGACCTCACAGACGACATCGTAGCCGCGCTTTCCAAAGAGTAGCCCGGCTCGGCAATCTGCCGCCGCTGGAAATGAAGCGGCCCTGTACTCATCCGCACTTCATCGCTTGCCTACGCCTATTCAATAGATTGCCGGCAACGATTGCGGGCGGAACGCCTGTCCCCCACCCAATTCGGAGGATTGAGGTGGCTTTTAGAATCAAGCTGAATTCCTTGCCCTATAAGAAAATGGCTATCAGTAGCGCAATCCGGGAATTACTGCGGTGGACCCGAATGCCGGAACGCACATTGGGACATTGATCGGGGCCGATTTACAACCTATGATGTCATATTGAGTAAGGGGTCTGGGGTAAAGTCCGAAAATAACCAACCACGAAACGCGAGGAGGGATAAGTGCTCAAACATCTTTCCAGGTGTGTACAGCATGTGCTGCGTTGCACGGCAGTTGCAGGTTTGACGGCCCCCCTCGGTACGGCGCTGGCCGCGCCCAATCCGGGCGGGAACCGGGCGCGCGATGTAATGGGTGGATATGCCTCGACTCAAATTGTGGTGAAACTGCGGCCCGAAGCCGTCGCGACGGCCGCGGCGCGGCAGCACTTTCGAACCGCTCCGCACGATTCGGACCCACGAGCAGCCCTGAGCAACAGGGTGCGGAACGTCGCCGGGCAGTGGCGGACGAGAAGGATGCGCCCGGCCTTTTCCGAACCGTTTGCCGATCCGGCGTTGGCCGAAAAACATGGCCTTGATCGCACTTTCATCATCGAAGTGCCGGAGGGTACGGACACGGAGGCGATGGCCGCGGCGTTTGCGGCACTCGGCGGCGACATCGAGTCCGCCACCGTGGACACCATCGGCGGCGTGGCCGACTTTTTCCCCAACGACACCAACTTCAGCTCGCAGTACGCCATGCACAACACGGGACAGACGGGGGGACTCGTAGACGCCGACTTGGACGCACCCGCCGCGTGGGACCTGCACACCGGCGACTTCGGGACCGTCACCATCGCCATCATCGACAGCGGTGTAAGTTCCCACGTTGATCTGGGCGACAATGTTGGTCCGTTCCCCAACGGTCGATTCGTCGAGGGGCGAAATACACAAAACCCGTTGACGCCCACTCTCACCACCGACGGATGCCCGCACGGCACGCATGTGGCGGGAATCGCGACGGCGGGGGGCAATAACGCCATGGGCGTGGCCGGGGTGACGTGGGGTGCGTACATCATGCCTGTCCGCGTGCTCATGGGGTGCGGCGGACCGGTCTCGGCGCTCGCCGACGGGATCAAATGGGCAGCCGACCACGGCGCTGATGTAGGCAACATGAGCTTGCAATACTACAACATCACTCAAGTCGAGTACGACCTCCTGAACAACGCCGTCAACTACGCCCACGACCTCGGAATGGTCCTTGTCGCCGCGGCGGGAAACAACCAGACCCGATGCGTGGGCGGAGCAAATCACAATACTCCATGCAGTAGCGCCACGGCGTGTCCTGGCGGAACTTGTGTAGAAGTCGTCGCCTATCCCGCGAAGCTTCTGGACTGCATCGGTGTCAGCGCCACGACGGACGACGACGTTTTCGCCAGCCTGGCGGCCACGGGCAACGTATGGTTCAGCAACTTCGGGAACGAGATAGACGTGTCCGCGCCGGGCGACCGCATCTATTCCACGATACCGGGCAATGGATACGCACTTTCGAGCGGCACCTCGATGGCCACGCCGCACGTGAGCGGCTTGGCGGCCCTGATGAAATCGTACGTGCCGGACCTGACAAATGAAGCCATCGAGCTCCTCCTCTTTTACTCGGCCGACGACAAGGGTCCGGCAGGGTGGGACAAGAACTTCGGCTTCGGGCGGATCAACGCGTATAACGCGCTTCTAGCTGTAGAGGATTGGCTTTTGTGTGGAAATGGCGTGATTGACGGCGATGAGGAGTGCGACCCGGGGCCTGGCATCCAAGGGGACTGCTGCAATGCCATTTGCATGAACATACCAGCAGGGGGAGTGTGCCGCCGCGCGGCCGGAGTCTGCGACGTGTCGGAGTTATGTACTGGAAGTCCTCCAAGTTGCCCGGCGGATGTGAAAAGTACGGCGCAGTGCCGGGCTGCCGCAGGGACCTGCGACATTGCTGAGACTTGCAACGGCGTGAACGACGCCTGCCCGACGGACGTTAAGAGCACAGCTCAGTGCCGAGCCGCGGCGGGAGTCTGCGACATTGCCGATTTCTGCAATGGCGTGAGCAACACTTGCCCGTCGGACGCCAAGAGCACGGCGCAATGCCGGGCTTCGGCGGGAGTCTGCGATCTTGCCGACTTTTGCAATGGCGTAAGCAACAACTGCCCGGCAGACGCAAAAAGCACGGCAGAATGTCGTCCCGCGGCGGATGAATGCGATCTTCCCGACTTTTGCAATGGCGTGAGCAACAGCTGTCCTGCGGATGCAAAAAGCACGGCAGAGTGCCGTCCCGAAGCGGATGAATGCGATATTGCTGAGTTCTGCGATGGCTTATCTAACGCTTGTCCCTCGGATGTAGAAGTCTTGGACTGCATTGACGCGGACGGTTGCTGCCCGCCGGGCTGCAACTCCAACACCGATGATGATTGTCCGGTGGTATCAGTTCTGAAGTGGGAATCGGTGGCGGATCATTCACCCAATCAGCCTGTCCCCATCGCCCTGGATATTCCCGATGATGACATGTTCTCCGAGCCTCGGAGCGCTCTAAACAAAGTCGTCATCACCTTCGACGGGCCGATCAGCCCCGCGACTGCAACCCCCCAGAATGTTTCAATTTGTGGAAATGACGCCTCCAGCTCGCCCGTGGACTTGGGCGGCGTCTCTGTTTCCACGGCGACGACGGCGGGTGATACCGTGATGGAGATCATCTTCACACCGGGGTTGCCGAACTTCGCGCGCTACCAGATCGGCATTAATATGAATATTCAAAGCGCGGACGGTGGATCGATTCAGGCCGGCGTGGGCGGCCTCTCGCGGATTCTGACGGCGCTGCAGGGCGATTACAACGGCGACCGCCGTGTGAATGCCACCGACCTCGGCGGCGTGCGCGCCCACGTGGGAATCAATCCCATTGATCCGGGGACTTTGAATGAAATCCGTGCGGATGCCAACAATGATGGCAGAATCAACGCCACCGATCTGGGACTCGTGAGAGGCCGGGTCAGCCAGGACGCACAGTCCATCCTTGATCCGGTTTGCCCATGACCAACCCGGGCATCAGCCCGCCGCTACCGCAGTTGTACCGCGGGTATTCAAGGAGACGAAAGATTGGCGTGGAAGGGCGTCGAGTGCTTCGAGGCGTCACTTGATGCGCAGACCCCGGATCAGCACGGTGGCCATCCTCGACATGACTTATGACCACCGACTCTCACGATCGCCCGTTTAATTGGTATGGTGTCCCCGGATTAACAATGGTGTCCCCGGATTAACACAAGATCGATTGCCCAAGGATGGCGATCGCCACAGGTAATAAAAAGCGTAGTTTCCGGATTTTTTTCATGACTCTAGTCCTTCAAAAAAAAGGGAATTTTGTTGTCCCCTTTCGTTCGGTTGCGGCGGTCCCGTCGGTGCAGATGTGGCAAGGCGTACCTGCAGACGCCTCCTCCACGAGCCGTGGTTCGTGGTGGCGGCTCAGTTCGCCCCCTCACGCACGGTACGCGGAGGGGTGATAACCAGCGCTCCACTCGCCGTTTCCGTGTGCTATAATCAAGTGCCTTCTCTCCAAACTGTCGGAGCCTGGCGGGGAGACATAATGAGAAGCGACAGAATAGTACTACACGCAAGCTGGGTGCTATTGTGTATGGCCGGGGTGCCGATACTGGCGCAAGTCGTCTCATGGGAGGGCACGTCTTTTCCTGAAGCGGAAGGATGGGCGCGGAGTACTTTCTGTACGCCTGGTCGCTGGATTGAAGGCAGCTGGTTCCGCCAGGCACTCGCCGTAGGTGAGTGTGCTCCGCCCCCTGACGGCGACCGGGACTCGTACCGACGGTCGCTCGAATCTCTTAACGGAGTAACGACGTTTTTCGTGGAGTTTCGCCTTCAGAGCGACGGAGACAGCTCGGAGATTCCCGGCGGCGCACCCGCCGTCGTCGCCATGGGCAACTTTTTCGGCGTTGTGTATCACGTGACGGTCTCGCGGGACCTCGTCAAGTTTCTCCGGGACGCTGATCTTCCGATCTGGTTCATCGAGATCGAACGGGATGTCCCGCACACCTATCGGATCGAGTTGCACGCAGACCGTTACGCGTTTTACATCGACGCCTACCTGATCGACGAAGGCGTCCCCGAGGGGCCGTTTCCGGCTTACGATTCCGTGATTACGTGGCGCGGGAAGTCGTGGTACCTCCCTTGTGAAAACGCCTGGGATTACATCCGCTACGGCGTAATCCCGGTCGACGGCAGCGGGGACTACGACAGCGACGGCGCGGTCACGCTCGATGACTTTTATTATTTCCACGAATGCCTCACCAACGTCCGCCCCGGTATCCAGGGTGGTCCGACCAACGACGCCGGTCCCGGCTGCCGCTTCGCCGACTTCGACTCCGACGGCGACGTTGATCTCCGTGACTTCGCCGAGTTCCAGAACGCGTTCACTTCATCGCCCTAGCCCAAGTTCACTCCTTCAAAAGAGGGAAAAGTTGATGCGCAGTGGTATAATCTCCGGGTGGGGCTTGCGCACCCTGAAGCGCCATGGACATACGGAACAGAGGACATCGAATACATCTTGCGGCAAGCTGGCTGCTGATGACTGTCGCAGTTCCTCCAGCGCACGGGCAGGCGTTTTCCTCCGAGTTCTTCCTCGATCCGGTTTCCGAGGGTTGGACGCTGGTCCAACAATACTGCGAGCCGGAGCTTTGGGTCGACGAAGGGTGGTATCACCAGCGACTTGACATGGATGCCTGTCCTGGAAACACACAGGGTGGGCACGACTCGTACCGCCGCTCGCTTGAAGTTTTCAACGGAGCAGTCCAGTTCTTCCTCGAGTTTCGCGTTCAGACGGACGGCGACCGATCGGAGCTTCCCGCCGGGGCCCCCGCGCTCGTCGTGCTGGCTAACGACATCGGCGTCCTCTATCACTTCACCGCCTCGCGGGACTTGGTCCGATTCCTTCAAGACATCGACGTGGGAAGCCGGTTTATCGAGATCGAGCCCGGAGTGCCGCATACCTACCGCCTCGAGCTGTATTCTGGGTGGTACGCCTTCTACATTGACGCCTACCTCTTCGATGAGGGTGCTCCCGAGGGCCCGTTTCCCGCGGACAATCCCCGTATTTCGTGGCGCGGGAAATCGTGGTACCTTCCCTGCCACAATGCCTGGGATTACATCCGCTACGGGGTCATCCCGCAAGAGGGCAGCGGGGATTACGACAGCGACGGGGCAGTCACGCTGGATGACTTCTATTTCTTCCACGAGTGCCTCACCAACGATCGCCCCGGGATCAAGGGCGGACCGGAAAACGACGCCGGGCCCGGCTGCCGCTTCGCCGATTTCGACTCCGACGGCGACGTTGATCTCCGTGACTTCGCCGAGTTTCAGCTCGCCTTCGGTCAGACGCGGTGAATCGGAATGCGAAGCAGTCGGATACATCTTGCGGCGGCCTGCCTGCTGATCGGCGCTGTGGCTGAATCCGCGCCTGCACAAGTTTTTTCCTCCGAGTTCTTCCTCGATCCGGTTTCCGAGACCTGGGAACTGATCCAACGGTACTGCGAGCCGGAGCTTTGGGTCGAGCAAGGCTGGTACCATCAGCGGCTTGACATGCACGCCTGCCCGGGGGGCACACAGGGTGGACACGACTCGTACCGCCGCTCGCTGCAACTTTTCAATGACGCAGCGCCCTTCTTCCTGGAGTTTCGCGTACAGACGAACGGGGATCGCTCCGAGATCCCCTTTGGGGCGCCCACAGTGGTCGCCATGGGCAACAACGCCGGCGTCATCTATCACGTCACGGTCTCGCGGGATCTGGTGAAGTTCGCTCGGGACGTTGATCTTCCGTTCTGGTTCATCGAGATCGAACCGGGGTTCCCGCACACCTACCGCATTGAGCTGTATCCGGGGCGGTACGCCTTCTACATCGACGCCTACCTGATCGATGAAGGTATTCCCGAAGGACCTTTCCCGGCTTACGACTCCCTGATTACGTGGCGCGGGAGGTCCTGGTACCTCCCCTGCCATAACGCCTGGGATTACATCCGCTACGGCGTAATCCCGGTCGACGGCAGCGGGGACTACGACAGCGACGGGGCGGTGACGCTGGATGACTTCTACTTTTTTCACGAATGCCTCACCAACGATCGCCCCGGTATCCAGGGTGGTCCGGCCAACGACGCCGGTCCCGGCTGCCGCTTCGCCGACTTCGACTCCGACGGCGACGTCGACCTCTTGGACCTCGCCGAATTCCAGAAGGCCTTCAGCCCCGCGCCGTGAGGAACTGCGGCTCAGCAGGAGCTTCGCCCTCCCCTCCCGACGTCGCGCGGACTTGCTCCAACCTACGAGCCGTAAACCAGTTTGCAAGAACTTTATTACTTCACAGGGTCGAGTCGCGGTGCAATGTCAGAAATCCACGGTGGTTGCGTAGCGAGAGTTATTTCCGCATTTCCATCGACGGTAATGGAATGAAATGGCAAGATTGATCGGCCGCGGAATGCGTTCCAATAAAGCTTATGCATGGCCACGCATGCGTGGACCATGCCACCCGCCGAGCAACGACACAGTAATCAATAGTGTCCTTCTCCGAATAGTGCTTTCGGAACCGCGAGTGACCACGAGCGGTTGACAGAAAACGGCAAACGACACATACTACGATCGTTGCGTTGTCGAGACCTGGGCTTGTCAGCGTGCCGCGGACTTCCCGACGCCGCGCAAGTTACGGCTCGCGGTTCATCCGAACGAAGGAATGATTCATGCTGCCCTCCTATTCGCCGGAATCCTATGTCGATTTCAATCAATCCCAACCCCGCGCGAAGATGATCGCGGCGCTGGAGTACGTCCGCGGCCGGCTCGGCCGGGCGTGTCCACTGTGGATCAACGGCAAGCCGGTCACCACCGCTGAGACCTTCCATTCCGTCAGTCCCGCTGATCCCGAACGCGTGGTGGGCGTCATCTCCAAGGCAAACAGTGACCTCGCCGAGAAAGCGGTGCAGGGCGCGGCGGACCATTTCAAGACGTGGAGCCGCGTGGCGCCCGAGGTCCGTGCCCGGGTGCTCATCAAAGCGGCGGCGATCATGCGTCGGCGGGTTTATGAACTGTCCGCCTGGGAATGTTACGAAGTCAGCAAGAGTTGGATCGAGGCCTACGGCGATGTTTGCGAGGCCATCGATTTTCTGGAGTTCTACGGGCGGGAGATGATCCGCCTGGGCGGAGCGCATCCGTGCACGCCTTTTCCGGGGGAGGAAAACGAAGTCCGCTATATCCCCCTCGGAGTGGGTGTGGTTATTCCGCCTTGGAATTTTCCACTGGCGATCTGCGCGGGGATGACCTCCGCCGCATTGGTGACGGGGAATACGGTGTGCCTCAAGCCGGCCAGCACGTCTCCGGTCATGGCCTCATTATTTGTGGAAATCCTGCACGAAGCCGGTCTGCCGCCGGAGGCGTTAAATTTTGTTCCCGGCCCGGGTGGACGCATGGGCGACGCCCTGGTGTGTCATCCTCTGACGCGGTTCATCTCCTTCACCGGTTCTCGTGAGGTTGGAGTCGGCATATTCGAGAAGGCGTCAAAGGTCCAGGCGGGGCAAATCTGGCTCAAGCGAACGGTCCTGGAAATGGGGGGGAAGGACTGCATCGTCGTCGATGAGACGGCGGACCTGGCCGTGGCGGCGGAGGGCGTGGTGGCGGCGGCTTTCGGGTTCCAGGGGCAGAAGTGCTCGGCCTGCAGCCGATTGATCGCCCATCGGAACACTTATGACGACTTGCTTGCCCGCGTCGCGGCCATGGCGCGGGAGCTGACCATCGGCGACACGGTTTCGCCGGAGAATTTCTCCATGGGGGCGGTGATCGACGAGTCGGCGAACAATAAAATCAACGATTACATCCGCATCGGGCGAAGCGAGGGTAGGGCGGTGCTCGCGGAAGGCAAGACGCCAGGGAAAGGTTGCTTTGTTCCGCCGACGATCATCGCGGACGTATCCCCCAAGGCGCGAATCGCCCAGGAGGAAATCTTCGGGCCGGTGTTGGCGGTGATCAAAGCGAAGGATTTCGACGAAAGCCTGGAAATCGCCAATGGAACGCAGTACGGATTGACGGGTGCACTTTATTCCCGCGATCGGCTGCGGCTGGAAAGGGCGCGGCATGAATTGCACGTAGGCAATCTCTATCTGAACCGCAAGTGCACGGGAGCCCTCGTGGACGTTCAGCCCTTCGGCGGGTTCAACATGTCCGGAACGGATTCCAAGGCGGGGGGGCGGGACTACCTGCAACTATTCCTGCAAGCCAAGTCGATTTCGGAGCGATGGTAAGCGTTACGTCTCGACACACGTCTCATCCAAACCTAACGTCATACCGGTCGAACCGGGCGTCTTGCAAGTTTCACCCAGGTGTAACGCCAAGCCATCACTCAATCGGAATGGTGTCCCGTCGCACGATATCACTTCTATCAGTGTCCGGTTGGATGATCCCAATGCAGGCGCCGGAATCAACGCAGTACCTGGTGCTACGACACGTTCCACCAACGCAAGCGCCCGCTCGGCAATGATCCGCAACGGTACAGAAATTGTCATCGTCGCAGGAACCTCCTTCGTTAACAAACTGAACCACACAGCGCAAGGTAAGCGGGTCGCAAACTCCGGTACGGCAGGGAGTGTTCAGTTCGTGACAGTCCGTTGTGCCGGGTACGCAGCTGGAGTCGTCCATGGGCGTTAGCTCCACACAGGCGAGGATCGGCGGCCGTTCGTCCGGCGGACAAGCCGCCGAGTTATCGATCTGGACCGCGTGCCCTACGCCGTCGACCAATACAGTTACGAACGGATTCTCGCCCTTCAGCAGGCAAACCGAAGTCGGTTGTGTCGCTTCCTGGATCTGGGAAAAGGTCAGACAAGCCAGGGTCGAGGATAAACCTGCCATCGGCAAGCCCTCTTCGAAATCAATGCCGAAGGAAGCTCGCGCCTCTCCATATAAGCCATCAAATCCTTCCAACAGATCCAGTGCGAATGGTGATGCCGCGTCGCATGCGCGCCCGGGCAATGCATCCATTAGAATTAGCACTTCAGGGTCGTAGATCACGGTGAATTGACCGCCGAGAATAAGGGCGTCGTCCGCGCTGATGGTAACCTGAATCTGAATGTCGTCTCCGGTCAGATCAGCATCATCGGCAATCAGGCACATGCTGGCGCTGTCTCCGGCGGCCGAGGGCGGCAGCGCGCCCAATATGAGTTGCACAACCGATAGCGGAACAAGTATGGCGCTTGAACTTCGAATCATCTATCGTCTCCTTGGATCCTCCGAAATCACCATGCCGCAACGATTACCACGATACCAGAAATAGCATCTCGATGCACGCATCGAAAAGGGAAAACAATTCGTTTTGGAACAAATCTTTCGAGCATTCGGATTTGTTCCATTAGGATTCCGCGGTAAGGTAACACCAGATTTTTTTCGGTCAGCCGATGCGCGAGATTAGATGATTACCCGCAATCCTGACCCACGACTCGAAGGAGTAAATCGGTAGTGAAATATGCGATCGTGTTGCCGGACGGGGCCGCGGACGAGCCGGTCGAGGCATTGGGCGGGGTCACGCCGCTTGAGGCGGCCAAGAAGCCCAATATGGACTGGGTCGCATCTCACGGACGCCAGGGGTGTGTGGTTACCGTGCCGCGCGAATTCGCGCCGCACAGTGACGTGGCGACGCTTTCCCTGCTCGGCTATGACCCGCGCGTGGACTATTCCGGGCGTGCGCCGTTGGAGGCATCGGCGCGAGGTATCGTCGCACAAGCGGATGAGCTCATCTTCCGCTGCAATTTCGTCACCATCGTCAACGGAGTCATGGCGGACTACACCGCGGGACACCTCTCGCAAGTAGAGGCGGATCGCCTCATCCACGATCTGAACCATGCGCTCGCAAAAAGGGGGTGCCGGTTTTTTTCGGGTGTTTCCTATCGCAACCTGATGATCGCAGCGGACGCTTCGGGGATGGACTTGCAGAGCACGCCGCCGCACGACATCCCGGATCGCCCGGTGGCGGATCATTGGCCGCGGGGAGCGGGAACGGATCGAGTTCGGGCCATCATGGAAGAAGCTCGGAGCCTGCTCAATGGGCACGAGGTGAATCTCGTCCGCCGCGACCTCGGAGAAAACCCTGCAACGGACATCTGGTTGTGGGGTCAGGGCCGGTCGAAGACGCTCGATCCTTTTGCTTCACGATTCGGCATACGTGGCGCTGCGATTGCGGCTGTCGATCTAATCAGGGGAATTGCCCGTTCCATCGGGATGGACGTGCTGGACGTGGCCGGTGCGACGGGATACCTGGACACGGACTATGCGGCCAAAGGCGCTGCGGCGACGGCGGTGCTCGCCGAATATGACCTGGTGGTGGTTCACATCGAAGCACCGGATGAGGCGGGACATCTGGGCGATGCCAAGGCCAAAGTGAAGGCGATCGAACAGATTGATGAGTGCATCGTGGGTCCGTTGCTGGAGACCCTTCGTCGGTCGGACGAATGGCGGATACTGATCTCGCCCGATCATCCCACGCCGGTCGCCCGTCGAGTTCATACGTCCATTCCGCCGCCGTTTTGCATGGCCGGACACCGTGTTCATGGAGTCGTTCGCGCGTCGTTTTCAGAAGCGGCCGCCGCCCGCAGTGATTTGCGGATCGACCCTGGGCACGAACTGATGGAATACTTTTTGCGCAGCTAACTAAGCTAGGGCGCGCTCGATACCGGAAGCGAGACATCGCCGCTTGCCCGCGGCGGGGACGATTCAGGCTTGAACGAGTCTCCACCAAGTTCCTCATCATCGACGTGCACCTCCTGAAGGTCCGTGCCGTCCACGTCGCGTCGAAGCAGGAAGTAGATGATCGTGCTCCCCGAGAAATAAAAGGAGGCCAGGAAGGCCCACATCAAACCGATGACGATCAGGACGTAGACGCCGATAAAGAACGCGGAATAACACTCGTACCATGATAGCCCACTCCAATCAGGCCAGGAGTGGATGGCTTGGGCGCCTTGTTGCGGCCAAAGCAAGTCCAACTTACGACCCTCCCCTCGGCGCCACCAACCAAACGGCGATGTGCCAAACCCGACCAGTGTCCGCGTAACGGTCAACGCCCATAATGTGAATAGATTCACAAAGACCCAACAGAGGCCGGCGAAGAACACGGCGATGACGGTGTACAACACCGCCTTCAAGGGCTTGGAGAGGGGGTAGGAAAGGCTCCGCGAAAAGGAATCGAATGCATCGGAGCCCTCGGCGGCCACGGCAGGCCAGAAAAGGCTCCCTCCAACTATTAACCCCAGCAACAGGGTAGCGACCACGAAACCGCCTAGGATTGCCAGGATGAATGCCGGCCCCGCGAGCAGGTCTCCAAATACGGGGATCCGGAGAAGGACTCCGCCCACCGCCAACAGAATCGCTGCAATGATGATAAATGCAGCGGGGATGCAAGGTGCGAGTACAAAGCCGCCGACCAGATTCCCTTTGGAGTAGGCAAGTGCCTGCTTCATGGTGAGTCTTTCATCACGGGCAAACTGCACAGCCGCGATCCGACAGATCGCACCACCGGCCCAGGCCCAGATCACCAATGTGCCGCCGCCGAAGAGCAGAAAAAAGAGCGGATGGTAATAAAGCAACCACCACACGCCGTAGCCCATTCCGGACAAGTTGCGAAACGGACCGGCGTAGGAATAAGAATCGATTCCTGTATCGAAGGATTTGCCCCCGACGATCGACGAACCCGGAATCGCGGAATCGAGGAAACCAAGGAGACAACGTTTCTCGTGCTCCCGCCACACGCGGAACAAACCAAGCGTACCCTTAGGCTCTTGGTAGTTCTGACCAAGATCACGGGCGGAAATGAATCGCGCGACGGCGCTTGCATCCACGCGCCCGCTACTAGGCCAGACCCAATCCAGGAAACCCCCAAGCACGAAAGTAAGAAAGATGGCCGCAAGGGCAATGCCCAGCTTGGCGGGATGGACGGCCAACCCGAGCGTGCGGAAGATGTGCTGCAATCCACTGGCTGCCATCCAGCCTTCGCCATGTCCCGCGAGGTGGGTATCCTTCATTGTGTGATGCTCCTTGGCGCGCAATTGATCCAAATGGCCGGTAGCGCACGTCCGCGTTCGGCGCGTTCCGTTCGAACAGCACGAAGATTGTAGTTTTCAGCCTCCGCCCTGCAAGGTTCGCCGCAGTTTCGGCTGCAATCCCCGCGTTTCCGCAGGAATGCCTCGCTTGAACTGGCAAGGCCGCTCCATCGCGGAGCCTTCTAACCTGGTAGTTCAGGATGGGGCAGGGCGTATAGATCGAACCCAAGAATAGCTTAGATAGTCCGGAAACCCCTTAAGTGAAGTAGGGCAGCATAGTGAAATGCCTGCGGCCTGCAAGGAGCTCTTCCGCCACTCAAGAATTTGACCAGTTGTCGTCGCTTTGAATCAGTAAGTGCTAAGATTCGCTGAATGCTGTGGTTACATTCGAAGCTAAAAGGGTGACTCAAGAGCTGACAGCCGGATTCTTGTTTCCACTTCCCTTGAACAAACTCGATTTCTGTACAGTGAGCCGCGAACTCCTGCCCCCGACTCCGATCGGGGGTCAGTTCGCGCGGACTTACGGCCATAGAGCCCAATTAGGCGTCCGGCAGTGTGCTTCACGATTTCCGATATAGCACTAATAAAGCAAACTTCGGTGAAGACTTGGCGACTTTCGTTGCACAGAATTCGCGGGAGTACTGTTTTGAGCCATGCCGGGTGGTATAATAGGAATGTCTGCTCGGTGTGACTGCCATGCTCGACGGGGAGCATGCATTGGCTGGACCGATACAGAACCCTGAGGAGACGGAGATGCGGTGCTAAACGACGTACCGGCCCCAATGGAGGTCGGCGGTCTGGGCGCCAACCCGTCACCCACTTAGTTCAGAGGGTTCCGTCAATTGGCTCCCATCGGCATTGCGGCGGTCGCACCCAACGGACACCAAAGGGGCCTGCGTTTCGCACGCGGGCCTTTTTCTTTTTGAAGCACACTGGTTCTTAAAGTCGCAGGTCATTACTCGAATCGGAAGTCATTGATTCGCCGTGCATCATTCTTGTACTTCGCGCGGCGCGGTATACTCCGGCGATGAAGTCAGTCGTTTTGTTCGAGGACGAAGGGTTCGTTGATCTTCTGCCGCTGTTGTACTGGCGCTCCCTGTTTGAGCTGCAAGTAGGCCGCAAGACGATCCTGGAACGCACAAGCCTGCGCCTCGGAATGTCCGTCGCCGGGATCTGGACGCGAGATTGGATGCCGAATGTCACTAGCCATCGCTGCGGGGCGCCCGCGAACAAGACTCTTCGCGCACCGGCGGTTCTGGTAAACGGGAGATGGCTTTTCGATGCTCCAGTGGAATTCCCCAAACCGCCGTGCGTGGGTGAGGTCGAAGGCGGGGGGGTCGCCTATATCGTTTGCGATGAAGCGCTTGCCGCCAAGCTGACCCCGGGCAGTCTATTGCACGCGGGCAAGCGGGAGCTGGCACTCAAGGGCGTACGGCGGGAGCCGGCTTCGGGGCGATTGCTGGGCTACCCCTGGGAATTGATCCGTGATCTGCCCGAATTGCTTCGGGGCGATTGGCATTCCGGCGATGCTGGCGTCGAATCTAAGTTCGACAAGCAGACGGCCATTGGGCCTTCGGACCTCGTCCACATTGGTAAGCGTTGCCGTGTGCATGCCACGGCCATCATTGACGCAAACGAGGGCCCGATCTTCATCGGCGACGACGTGGCCATCGGCCCTTGTTGCGTCCTGGAAGGACCGCTATATCTGGGATCGGGCACGCTCGTCCATCCTCATTCATGGCTGCACGGCGGCAACGCCATCGGCCCGGTTTGCAAAGTGGGGGGGGAGCTCCACGGCTGTGTGCTGCACGGCCACACCAACAAGCAGCACAACGGCTTCCTGGGACACGCCTGCGTCGGAAGCTGGGTCAACCTCGGCGCTGGCTCCAACAACTCCGACCTCAAGAACACCTATGGTCCCATCCGTATTCCGATCAACGGGAAGGACGTGGATTCCGGCCTGACGTTTTTCGGGGCGATCATTGGCGACCATGCCAAGATCGGGATCAACGCGAGCATCCCCACCGGCGCGGTGATCGGGCTGGGGGCAAGCATTTCGGCGACGACAATGCTGCCCAAGTTCGTTCCGTCCTTCGCCTGGGTAACGGACGAGGGTGCTTCGCCGGGTGATCCGACGCGGGCGCTGGACGTGGCCAGGGCGGTCATGAAGCGGCGAGACATCATCATGACAGACGAGGAAGTCGCGCTGTTCAAGGACCTTGGACAACGGGCGCAACAATTCGAAAGGCGTGCCGAGTCGTCTGGTCGATGACCAGAAATACCCGTTATTCGGAGAAATCTGTAACTCGCCCAACGGGCCTCCATAGCCCGTTACGGTTTCGGAATAAGTAGAATACGTCAGGCTGTAGTAAATTGAGGTTCACAACGACATAGTCGCCTAATTCGCGACATTCTGCGCCGCCAAAGGCGACATCTCTTGACCGGTTTGACGCATCCTTTATGAATCTAATGTCTGCAGGATTCCCGTATTCAAGCTGCCGGAGTTTGTCCTCCGAGACGTCATACAATAGGAACTGCCAGGAGGTCGTCTGAACAAGTGCTCGAGAGACTTCGGCAACTTCCTCGGGTTCCGCGAATCGTTGATCGCGCGGTGTCGGCATTTCGGCGCGAAACGCCCAACGCATCAACAAAAGGAGAGAGTCATGGAGCTTGTCGCCCGGAACAACGTGATTAGTTTTGATTGCTCGTCCCCTCTTCCAGACAACGCGCACAACTCCATGGGTAGCAACTTCCAGAAGATCTTGATCGGCCTGATCCAATAGTGGTTCCCAGAATGCAAGGTAGGCCGGATCGTCTTGCAAACCGATGACTTCGAGAACCCGTTTGCGTTTCGATTCGTCGCACCGCGTATACAGCTCAAGAAGCTGCGGGGGTGTCTTTGGGCTGGCGATTGCTCTCAGGGCTTCACCGACTCTCTCGTGATGGTCGAAGATGGGGAACGCATCAAGAAACAAGTCCTCCAGGAGCAATGGAACGCCCGCTGCATCTCCCAAACGCCCCAAGACCCGAGCCGCGTGAAGTCGAGAATATGGGTTTTCCGATTTAAGCACCTCGAGTAAGAGCGGTCCGGCCGCCGGATCGGGAAACTCCTCCATCAATTCCAATATGTCGACAATCGATCCGCGCTGGCACCGATCGCCCGCCGGAGCATCCGGGAGAACGCGCAGAAGCCGTTCCGGAAGCTGTGTGCCGCCTATTTCTCGGATGAGCAATCGAAGCCATCGACGACAATCGGAGCTTGATTCCTCAATAACGGCATGGAGAAGGTTCGGCACGATGGACTCCGCACGCGCCTGCTTGGGGAACTCTGAACCAACTAACCAACTAGCGAGACAAGGTTGATCCGCCAACAACTCACGGATAGGCTCAAAGGCAAGCGGGTCCCTTGATCCCTTAAGGCCTCCCAAAGCCGCTAGGGCGTGCTCCCCGCCGCTTTTCTTGCCGCGCTCCAGCATGTCAATGAGGGTAGGTACGGCACGCTCGTGCTTCAGGCGAGACAGCCTCCAGCCAAATTGCCCCGACTCTTCCACATCATGCGTGGCACAAAACTCCAAAAGAAACTCCACTGCCATGAGGTTGCCAAAGTGCACCAATCGGTCCAGGCACATGTGAGCGCCCGTCTGCACTGAACGGTTTTCCGACACCACCGCTTTCTCGAGGATCTTGTAGGTCTCCGGGCGATCCGCGCAGTCCCCTAGCGATTCGAATACTTCCGGACCAAGCTTTGCTTCCGCGATTCGGAAAGTTTCCTGACAGCCGCGGAGTCGCAATTCCTCGTTCGACAATCGACCGTTGTCTTCCCACCAGCCTCGCCAGACCATTGCCCGGGCGGCCGGATCAGTTGCCCCTTGCATTACCGTTTGAAGCCTTGCGCGGGAAATATGGGCGAGCGAGCAAAGTGATTCATCGACTATGTTCCGGATAGGTGCGTCTGGGTGCGTACACAAGTCGAGTAACAAATCGAGGCATTCTCGCGGGGGCGCATGCCTCAGCAAGCCGGCGATCGCCGCTCTCACCTCGGGTGACTCGTCGTACAGGGTGCGAAGAAGGTTGCAGTCGGGGATCAGTGGAGCCAAGTGCCGATACAAGCCCAGTCCCTGCAAGCGGCGCTCAACGGAGGCATCGCGCAGCATGGCCTCCAAGTCGCGGACAGCTCGATCAGGATCAGACTTGTAAAGGGCACGGGCGAGCTTGTAATCCACTCCGCTTTCGCCCTTCATCTGCTGATAGAGGACGTACAGCTCCGAGTAGGCTTCGGGGATCGCCGTTGCCTCCAGCGCATAAAGGGTCCAATGCCATCGAGTACTTGCTTCCTGGAACGCCTCCATCGAAGCATGCGTAGTGCCGAATCCCTCAACTTTCTCACCCCTCCTCAATCTACTGGCTCGACGTGCGATCGTCGCGCCGTTGCGTAACTCGACGAGGAGTTGTTTCTTAACACGTTCGTCGCCCAAATGAGGGATGACCTCGGTGGCGAATCGGTTTCGGACTACGCCGTCCAGTTCGGTGAAATGCGTGAAGAACAATTCCAGCACGTCCGGGCCCATTGCCGTAAGTCGTTTCGCAGGCTGGGCCCGCAGGGCTGCTTCGTCATCTTTTAGTTGATGAACCAGTTGAAGGAAGTCGTCTTGACTGCTGCTGACGCTGGTATTGGGAGGGATTGCTGCGAGAATCCCGATCATCGCAAGCGTGCCAACCATGTTGCGTCTCCAAGGCAGCGACTCAAGGCTGAAAGCTCGCACTGCCCGGTCGCTTGAAGAGAAAGTATAGCAGCAGCCAACGGACAGGAACAGAATCACAGAGACCGGAATTGCAATTCACGCCGACCTAGTAACAGAATTTGGGGCATCCGGCTCTCGCGTTGCGCACTCGCTTCGAATCCCGATTAGTGGGTCAAGCGGGGACGCACACTACCCGACGGTTCACGGACCCGGGACAAAGGGTGCAGGAATTGGAAGGGCGCTGAGGGCGGTTTAAGGTTTGAGATTTCAGGAAAGGGACCGTTTCCAGGGAATGAATCCCCTGGCAACGATCGCGCGTCCCCCGGACGACGAAGGGCCGCTCCATAACTGTCGCGGTACTGATCGGCGCGGCTCGGATGAGAAGGACTCAGAGGGGGCATGGGGGGGACGGACGCGCTGTAGCCTGCGGCTCCGTTGGGCGGCTCGACGGGAGCCTCGCCCTCCCGGTCCGCTCGCTTTGCGCTCGCGGCTCGTACTGGCCGCTCCATGAATGTCGCGGTACAGGTCGGCGCGGCTCGGACTGCGTCGTGTCGCCGCCGCTCCATGTCCTGATTGGAAGGTCAATCGGCGCGGCTCTGGATCCCCGCTTGTGCGGGAATGACGGGGGCACATGCGACGTTCAGGTTGTCATGACGACGGGGCACATGCGACGTTCAGGTAGTTCGTCGCTGGAGCCTGAAACGACGTGTTCGAACGCCTCGCGGAACTGCTGTGGAGTCAACTTGGCTTCCTTGGCGAGAGCGGCCAGCGTCGTAGGAGACTCGAGATCCGTCTTTTCCAGGCGGATCATGTAGGCCCGGGCCACGCTGTAGGAGTAACTGTTGAGGTCCACTGTCCGAATGCGGGTGCGATTGGTTTCGGGGTCGATCATGTCCTCAAAGGGCATGGGAACAAGGTTTCCGTTCTGCATGGTCACCATCACGCCCGGCGGAAGGTTCATGGCGGTGTCGAGCAGCAAGCGCACTCCGCCGTGACCCAGATCACGGGTGTAGCCCAAATCGGAGGTCTTGGGATGAGCACAACGCAGCTCATATCCCAGGACGTGGCCGACGACGGTGACGGAATCTCCCCGCGCGGCGAATCGTTGCTGCAACTCATCCTTGAGGAGCTGGGCGAGTGGAACTTCCGACAAACGCATGTGGCCGGCGGAATCCACGGACACCTCCTTGCGCAGAAGCCGGGACAGCTCCTCCCGATCGCCGAGCTTGTAGGCCAGTCCTTCGGCGAGCACGGCGACGCCGTCGCGCCGGCCCATTGTCCGCCTCTTAAGCATCGCTCCCTCAACAATATCCGCGATGTCGTGGACGGTGGTCGTCTTCGGAAACTCTTCGGGAATGAGGGTGAGGGTCGCTCCGGCGGCCTTGCCGATCCCCAACGCCAGGAAGCCGGCGTTGCGTCCCATGGTGACCACCACGTACCAGCGTTGCGTGGTCCGCGAATCCTCCATGAGGTTCGCCACGATGGTCGCGCCGACATGCCGGGCAGTGCTGAATCCGAACGTCGGAATGTCGCCGGGCAGCGGCAGGTCGTTGTCGATCGTCTTGGGTACGTGAACGACGCGAATTCGACCGCCGGAGTCTTCGGCCACGAAGCGGGCGCTCAAAGCCGTATCGTCGCCGCCGATGGTGAGCAGGTGGGTCACGCCCAGGGAACGCAACCGCTCACAAACCCGCGTCGTTTTCTCCATGTCGGGCTCGACGACGGTGGATTTCTTGAGTTTTTCCGTGTTAAGGAGGCTCGTGCGCGAAGTGCGCAGGATGGACCCGCCATCAAAATGGATGCGGCTCGTGTCCTTGATCTGCAACTCCTTGGTGTGAGCGGCGGGGTCAAAATCGCCCCCGGCCAGATGACTGAATCCGTCATAGAACCCAATCACTTTCAGGCCGTTGTTGATCGCCTCGATGGCCGCGGCTCCGATGACTCCGTTGATCCCCGGCGCCGGTCCGCCGCCCACCAGAATGCCCATCGTCGCTTGCTTCATACACCTAATTATCGGCTTGGAAACCACGGCGGACAAATGGCAAACGATGGAATCCTGGAACCAGGGCAAATTGCAGATCACAGGCGCATCAAGTTTCACGTTTCGTGCTGCACAGCCGAGGGCGGCTGTGCTACACCGCGAGGGCGGCTGTGTTACACCGTGAAGCGGCTGTGCCACACTCTTTCAAGAACCGGCCATGCCGCGCTCAGGCAGGAAGGGCGGCGATCACTTTCAATTCGATCGCGATGGGAGTGGGCAGGGCGGTGACTTCGACGGTTGTTCGCGCGGGCTGGTTCGTGGTGAAGTGCTCCGCGTAGAGCTTGTTGAAGGTCGGGAAATCGGCCTTCATATTCGTGAGAAAGACGGTGACATCGACGATGTTCTCCCAGCGAGCGCCGGCATCCTCCAGGATGGTCCGGACGTTTTCGAAAACAGAGCGGCACTGGGCGGCGATGTCGTGCGATACAACGTTTCCCTTTTCATCCAGAGTGACACCCGGGATTTCCTTGGTGCCGCGTTTTCTTGGGCCGATGCCGGATAGAAAAAGAAGGTTTCCGACTCGCCGGGCATGGGGATAGGCCCCTACCGGTTCAGGGGCGCGCTGACTGATGACAGTTTCGCTCACAACAGCGTTTCATCCCATCTTGATGCAGACGTTCTTGGGCTCGGTGAAAAAGCGGAGGGCCTCTTCGCCGCCTTCGCGGCCCACGCCGCTGTTCTTCATTCCACCGAACGGAACCCGCAGATCGCGCACCAGCCAGCAATTCACCCAGACGGTGCCGGAGGTAATCCGCTTCGTGAGCCGCATCGCCCGACCGACGTCGCGCGTCCAAACGGATGCCGACAATCCATAGTCGGTGCTGTTGGCGTGGGCGATCACCTCTTCTTCCGTTGCAAAGGGGGTGATGGTGACCACGGGGCCGAAAACCTCTTCTCGATTCACGCGGCAATCCACCGTCAAGTCGGTGATCACCGTCGGCGCAACGAAGAAACCCTTCTTGCACCTTGGAGGAAGAGAATCCGGCGGGCCGCCGCCGCAGTGGATGCGCCCGCCCAATTCGCGGGCGAGCTGGATGTAGTAAAGCACTTTCTCGATTTGCGCCTTAGACACCAATGCTCCTTGATCGGTGCCCGGCTCAAGCGGATCGCCGACGTTGAGTCGCTTGGTCGCCGCCACGAAACGCTCGACGAACGTTGGATAGGCCGATTTCTCCACGAAAACGCGGGACCCGGACAGGCACACCTGCCCCTGGTTGGCAAAAGACGAGCGAAGACTCTCCCGCACGGCCTCATCCATGTCGGCGTCGGCAAAAATAATATTGGGGTTCTTTCCGCCAAGCTCCAACGAGTGCTTCTTGAACATCGGCGAAGTGATCTTGGCGATGGCCGATCCCGTAACGGTGCCGCCGGTGAAAGAGATGGTGGTAACCTTGGGATGGCGCACGACGGCCTCTCCGGCCTTGGGTCCACGACCGTGGACGATGTTGAGGACGCCCTCCGGCAGAGCCGCCTCCTGGCACAACGTGGAGAGCAGGTAGGCCGTCATCGGTGTGATCTCAGAGGGCTTGGCGACGGCCGTATTCCCGCAGGCAAGCGCCGGGGCGACCTTCCAAGTCAGCAAATGCAACGGGAAGTTCCAGGGCGTAATCAACCCGCACACCCCGCGCGGTTGTCGCAGCGTATAGTTGATCGCTACGTCATCCATCATGTGCGACTGAGAATGGAAATGAAGAATGGCGGTGGCGAAGAAACGCATGTTCGCCGCCGCTCGCGGAATGTCCGAAGCGCGAGCGACGCTAATCGGCTTGCCCGTGTCAATGCTCTCCGCTTTCGCGAGTCGGTCCGCGTTCGCTTCAATCAAGTCGGCGATGGCAAGAAGGTACTGCGAGCGTTTGGCGGAAGGAGTGTGCGACCAACCTGGAAAGGCCGACTCCGCCGCCGCGACGGCCTGTTCGACATCCCGCTCGTCGCTGTCAGGGACATAGCCGTAGACTTCGCCCGTCGCCGGGTCGATATTGTCCAGATACTCGCCGCCAACCGGCTCGACAAGCCGACCATTGATGTAATTCTTAAGTTTCCCGCCGCTCATTGTAATTCACAGAATGGCGAATGAAGCAATCATGCCTCTCATCATTATGCATTCACCATTAAGCACTCTCCTATTGCACCGCCGTCCTACCGCCGTCCACCGGCAGATTGACCCCCGTCACATACGACGCCCCCGGCGAAGCTAGGAATCCCACCACAGCGGCTATCTCTTCCGGACCGGCCAGTCGCCCCATGGGGATCATCTCGATTGTCTGGCGCTCGACTTCCTTGGCACTGGTCCCGGCCTTCTCCGCCTTGGCCTGAAAGAGCGACTGCAATCGAGCGGTCGCGGTATAACCGGGAAGGATATTGTTCACCGTGATTCCGAACGGGGCCAGTTCGCCCGCCAAGGTCCGCCCCCAGTTGGCGACCGCGCCTCGAGTCGTGTTGGATACGCCCAACCCCTTGATCGGTGCGACCACCGAGGTGGAGATGATATTGACGATCCGGCCGTAGCCACCGGACTTCATGCCGGGCAACAAAGTCTGCACCAGCATTTGGTTGCAGACGACGTGATTGGAAATGGCTTGTAAGAATTGTTCGGGCTTGGCTTCGGTGAGAGCCCCATGGGGCGGCCCGCCGGTGTTATTGACAAGTACTTGAATTGGCCCCGATTCCTTCAGATGGGCGGCGACCTTGGCTTGAAGTCCCGATGGATCGGTGAAATCCGCCGCAATGGACTTGTGGTCGCGCCCGCCTGTATTGGCTAACTCCGCGATGACTTTTCCCAAGGCCGACTCGTCCCGCGCCACGACCGTGACTGCGGCCCCCAGTCGCGCAAGCTCCATCGCGCAAGCCCGCCCGATCCCCTGCGAACTTCCGCACACCAACGCCCGTTTGCCGTCCAGAACTCCAGCCATGCGCAACTCCCAATAGAATGGATATTAAGAGCGCGGAGCGTGAGTCGCAAGGCGTGGTCGGTGGGGGAGTAGCGTCGCCTCCGCGCACGCCGCAACCCGGACCATCCCCTCCTGGCTGGGCCCGGATTGCACGTGCTTCTTCCACTCCGGATGCGGCCTGTGGATTATTTTCGTACCAAGATTTAGCGATCGAATTCTTCGCTATGACACCGGAAGCGATCAACGACCTCGCGGCTTGCAGCGGCGGCGGAACAGGAGGAGAGTGTTCCGACGCGAACTTGGCATCGCTTGCACAGATCGCATCGCGCGGCTCCCAATGTACTCACATCCAACAACGGAACACCGCACCGGCGGCAATGCGGCGCTTCGATTGGCGTATCCCATGTAAACATCGTCTCTCTCCAATTCCGACCGCGTCGGCGATGTCGTCCAGTCCTACGGAACCAAAAAGGCCGCCTGCATTAAGGCGAAATCGCCTAAGTCAGCGTCGTCATCCTGATCGAAGTCCATCGATTCGCACCCGGGCGTGATCGGCTGCTCAGGCCCGGTCAGGCAGTCCCAAAACTCTGCAAAATCGTTGAGATCAACGAATCCATCGCAGTCGATGTCAGGCCAGTTGGAGAAAACCGCGCGATCCTTTGAATCGACGACAGAATCACAGTTCAAGTCACCATCCGACCAGCCACAGCTCATGGTTGCTATGCATGGGCTGGGCGCGTTTATCGAATCCTGAACGATGTCGCGATCCACGCAGTCCACGACCCCATCCAGGTTCACGTCGCCGGCCTGGGTGCCGAGAATGACTTCGACGAGTTCCGTGATGTCGTCGGCATCGACGCTGAGATCGCCGTTCATGTCGCAGCTCAGGTCAATGTAGACGGCGT